>Ga0209300_1000176_pt1 | contig 39628 bp, 33 predicted proteins | sample Shrwel_input2_RT_FD_187535 | JGI IMG/M metagenome (GOLD analysis project Ga0209300, IMG submission 187535) | Subsurface microbial communities from deep shales in Ohio, USA - Utica-3 well 1 S input2 RT (SPAdes) (version 2) ... | reverse complement strand
AGAACGAGGCAAGATCAATAGGATGCACGGCGACAGCAGGGACAGGTGGATGGTTGGTTTGGCGACTACCAATTTACCTGCTTCCCTGACTGTCAACTCGCTCTTCCCCCAGAGTCCGCGAAGAACCTATCTTTATCGTCTGCAGCGACTGATCGAACAACGTACGCGCCTGGTTGCCTGACCGCGCGTTTTCCATGCCATCCAGTGAAGGGAGAGAACCATGAGCATCCATCTCGGCGATATCGCCCCCGACTTCGAACAGGACTCCAGCGAAGGCCGCATCCGCTTCCATGAGTGGCTGGGTGACAGCTGGGGTGTGCTGTTCTCGCACCCGGCCGACTTCACCCCGGTGTGCACCACCGAACTCGGCTTTACCGCCAAGCTCAAGGACGAGTTCGCCAAGCGCAACGTCAAGGCCATCGCCCTGTCCGTGGACCCGGTGGATTCGCACCTCAAGTGGATCGAGGACATCAACGAGACGCAGAACACCCGGGTCAACTTCCCGATCCTGGCCGACGCCGACCGCAAGGTCTCCGAGCTGTACGACCTGATCCACCCCAACGCCAGCGACACCCTGACGGTGCGCTCGCTGTTCGTCATCGATCCGAACAAGAAGGTGCGCCTGAGCATCACCTACCCGGCGAGCACCGGGCGCAACTTCCACGAGATTCTGCGGGTGATCGATTCGCTGCAACTGACCGACAACCACAAGGTCGCCACCCCGGCCAACTGGCAGGACGGCGACGAAGTGGTGATCGTGCCCTCGCTCAAGGACGAGGCCGAGCTCAAGCAGCGCTTCCCCAAGGGCTACCGGGCGGTCAAGCCGTACCTGCGCCTGACACCGCAACCGAATCGGTGATTGGCAGAGGCCCGCCGCGGGTATGAACCAACGGCACGCGAACGTGCCGTTTTGAACAGGCCGAAGGGCGCGCGTCACGCGCGCCCTTCGGCCTTTTCGTTTGCCCCTGAGCATCGTGCGTCGTGCTTGCATACGGCCGAACACGCGGCGTTTTTCCGGGCGCCGCGGCTGCCCGGTAGACTGTCGTCTTTTCGCAGTTCGAGGACAGAGGGTGGACACACGGCAGGGCTTCGTCCTGACCCGGCACTGGCGCGATACCGCCGAGGGCATCGAGGTGAGCTTCTGGCTCGCCACCGACGCCGGGCCGCGCCAGGTCCGCGTGCCGCCGCAGGAGGCGGTGGCCTTCGTGCCCGCGGTGCAGCGGGCCGAGGCCGAGCGCCTGCTGGCCCAGGCGCCGCCCGAGCGCGGCAGCCCGGCGCCGGGCTGGGCGTTGCGCCCGCTGCGGCTGTGCGACTTCCGTCATCGTCCGGTACTTGGCCTGTACTGCCACAGCTATCGTCGGCTGCTGCAGCTCGCCCGCCTGCTGCGCGAGGGCGGGGTGGATGTCTACGAGGCGGACATCCGCCCGCCCGAGCGCTATCTGATGGAGCGCTTCATCACCGCGCCGGTCACCTTTACCGGCGAGCGCGACGGCACCGTGCAGTTGCGTGCCGACGAACACTACCGGCCGCAGCTGCGGCTGGCCTCGCTGGACATCGAGACCACCGCGCGCGGCGAACTCTACTCGATCGCCATCGAAGGCTGCGGTTCGCGCCAGGTCTACATGCTCGGCCCGGCCAACGGCGCCGCGCCGGAGGTGCCGCTGACCTGGTGCGAAAGCCGCGCCGATCTGTTGCGCGGGCTCAACGCCTGGCTGGCCGAGCACGACCCGGACGCCATCATCGGCTGGAACCTGGTGCAGTTCGACCTGCGCATCCTGCGCGAGCACGCGCGCAAGCTGCAGGTGCCGCTGCGCCTGGGCCGCGGCGGTGGCGAGCTGGAGTGGCGCGAGCACGGCATGCGCAGCAACCACTTCTTCGCCGACGCCGCGGGGCGGCTGATCATCGATGGCATCGAGGCGTTGCGCTCGGCGTTCTGGAGCTTTCCCTCGTTTAGCCTGGAAAGCGTCGCGCAGACCCTGCTCGGCGAAGGCAAGGCGATCGACAACCCCTACCAGCGCATGGCCGAAATCGAGCGCATGTTCGCCGAGGACAAGCCGGCGCTGGCGCGCTACAACCTCAAGGACTGCGAGCTGGTCACGCGCATCTTCGCCCACACCGGGGTGCTCGACTTCCTCCTTGAACGCGCCACGGTGACCGGCCTGCCGGCCGACCGCAGCGGTGGCTCGGTGGCCGCCTTCGAGCACCTGTACCTGCCGCCGATGCACCGCCTGGGCTTCGTCGCGCCGAACCTCGGCGAGCGCGAGCCGGAGGCCAGCCCCGGCGGCTTCGTCATGGATTCGCGCCCGGGCCTCTACGAATCGGTGCTGGTGCTCGATTACAAGAGCCTCTATCCGTCGATCATCCGCTCGTTCCTGATCGACCCGGTGGGGCTGATCGAAGGGCTGCGCCAACCCGATGAGGCCGATTCGGTGGCCGGGTTTCGCGGCGCGCGCTTCTCGCGTCGCCGGCACTGCCTGCCAGCCATCGTCGAGCGCGTCTGGCAGGGCCGCGAGGCGGCCAAGCGCGACGGCAACAAGCCGCTGGCCCAGGCGCTGAAGATCATCATGAACGCCTTCTACGGCGTGCTCGGCTCCAGTGGCTGCCGCTTCTTCGACCCGCGCCTGGCGTCGTCGATCACCCTGCGCGGGCACGAGATCATGCGCCGCACCCGCGAGCTGATCGAGGCCGAGGGGTATCTGGTGATCTACGGCGATACCGACTCGACCTTCGTCTGGCTGCGCCGTGCCCACGCCGATGCCGAGGCGACCGCGATCGGCCAGGCGCTGGCGGCGCGGATCAACGCCTGGTGGCGCCAGCACCTGGCGGCCGAATACGGCCTGCAGAGCGCCCTGGAGTTGCAGTTCGAAACGCACTTCAAGCGCTTCCTGATGCCCACCATCCGCGGTGCGGAGGAGGGCAGCAAGAAGCGCTACGCGGGGCTGGTGACGCGCGCCGACGGCAGCGACGGCATGGTCTTCAAGGGCCTGGAGACGGTGCGCACCGACTGGTCGCCGCTGGCCCAGCGCTTCCAGCAGGCGCTGTACCTGCGCATCTTCAACCGCGAGCCGCACCGCGAGTTCGTCCGCGACTACGTGCGGCGCACCCTGGCCGGCGAGCTCGACGAGCTGCTGGTCTACCGCAAGCGCCTGCGCCGCCGGCTGGACGACTACCAGCGCAACGTGCCGCCGCACGTGCGCGCGGCGCGCCTGGCCGACGCCTACAACGACAGCCAGGGCCGCCCGCGGCAGTACCAGAGCGGCGGCTGGATCAGCTACCTGATCACCCGCGCCGGCCCGGAGCCCCTGGAGGTGCGCCGCGCGCCGGTCGATTACGACCATTACATCGGGCGCCAGCTCAAGCCCGTGGCCGATGCCATCCTGCCCTTCGTCGGCGATGACTTCGATTCGCTGATCGACGGCCAGCTGGAGCTGTTCTGAGCGAGCGCGGTCCAACGGCAAACTGCCTGAGGCTCGCGCATGTACCTGATCCAGATCCTCCTGCCGCTCTACCGCAACGACGGCCAGGCGCTGCCGCGTGCGCTGTTTCGCCAGGTCCGCGACGAGCTGATCGAGCGCTTCGGCGGGCTCACCGCCTACACCCGGGCGCCGGCCAGCGGCTACTGGCAGGAAGACCCGCAAGCGCCGCCGAACCACGATGACTCGGTGATCTATGAGGTGATGGCCGCGCGCCTGGAGCGCCACTGGTGGCAGCGCTATCGCGGCGAGCTGGAGCGGCGCTTCGAGCAGGAGTCGCTGCTGTTGCGCGCGCAGCGGGTCGAGCGGCTTTAGGGGCCCCTCAATCGCGCTCGGGCTGGAAGCGCACGCCCGGCGAGCCGTCGGCGTTGAGCTGCTCGATCGACTGCGGCCGGCCGCTCTCGTCCAGGCGCACGCGGCCGATGCCGGCGCCGTTCCAGAGGCGTTCGCCGGCGCTGCGGCGGTCCGGCACCCAGGGCTCGACCCGCACGCGGCGGCGCTTGGTCAGCCAGTTCAGCGGCGAGCGCGGCGCGTAGAGCCAGCGGTTGAGGCGGTCGAACAGGTCGAGCAGGCGTCGCGGAAATTCGTTCTTGATGCCACTGCTGGTGATCTGCCAGAGCTGCGGGCCGCCGCGCCGGCCGCGAATCACCACGCGGTAGACGAACGAGTAGTGCACATCGCCGGAGAGGATTACGTAGTTCGCCGGCGTGCGCGTGTGGCGGAAGATGTTGAGCATCACCTGCGCGGCGCCGCGGTGCGCCATCCAGTTTTCCGCGTCGACCAGCAGCGCATGGCCGGCCCAGCTGAACAGGCGCTGCACCGCTTCGATCAGCTTGACGCCGAACATCGGCGCCGGCGAGACGATCACCACCGCGTCGTGGCCGAGCAGCTGCTGCTGGAAGTCGGTGAGCGCCTCCCAGTCCATCAGCCCGGATGGGCGGCTGAGGTGGCGTTCGCTGCGCCAGCGGCGGGTGCGTGTGTCGAGCACCACCAGCACCGGGGTGGTCGCCAGCGTGTAGCCCCAGTCCTCGACGTCGAGCACGGCCGCGACCGCGGCGTCGTGCCCTGCGCAGTCGAGCATGCCGGCGTGGGCGCCATGCAGCAGCGCGGCGACGCGGTCCAGCGGTGCGGCGAGCGCCTCCGGCGCGTTGCCCCAGGCCTGGCACAGCAGGTAGGCGAGCAGCGCATTGCCGATGATGCGCCGCGAGAAGGGGTGGCCATAGGCGATCTCCTCCCAGCGCGCCGAGAGGTTCCAGTCGTCGGTGATGTCGTGGTCGTCGAAGATCATCAGCGTCGGCAGGTGCGCCAGGGCGCGTGCGACGCGCGGCAGGCTCTCGACGAACGCGGCGATCGCGTCGGCCTCGCGGGCATAGCGCGCGGCATTCTCGCTATCCAGCGCCGGTGGCTCTGGGGCGATCAGCGTCCATGGCTGCGGCGACCAGACCAGGAGGTACATCGCCAGCATTTCGGCCAGCGTGACCAAATGGTTGTGCGCGCTGGCGGTGGTGAAGATCGGCTTGTCGACGCCGCCGAAGAAACGCTCGCGCAACGCCTCGTTGGACTTGAACGCCGGCAGCAGCTCCTCGCGCCGGTAGTAGGTTGCCGGGTGCGTCAGCAGCGCCTCGCTGTCGGCGACCACCGCGCCCTCCAGGCATTCGCCATAGAGCCCGAGCCGGCGGATCAGTGCGTGGATGGCCACCAGCATCGGCCCGGCGACATCGTCGGCGTAGATCTGGTCGCCGGTGAGCAGCAACGCGGCAGGGCGCTCGGCGGGCGCCGATGTAGCCTCGAGCAGGGCATCGACGCAGGTCAGCCCGTCGGCCGAGGCGTGGTGCGGTTTGCGGCAGGAACCATGCAGCAGGTCGTCGAAGCGCGCGCGCAGGACGAAACCCGGCCGGTTCGCGCCGGGGTAGAGCAGGTGCGGTGCCCAGCTGGCGATGCCGGCGTCGGCTTCGTCGTCGAGGGTCAGGTCGTAGGCGATGGTGCATTCGTGCGGCAGCGCCTCGGCGAGCGCCACGTCGATCAGGTGCAGCCAGGCGTGCTCGCCCAGGCGAAGGCGCCGGCAGGCGGACTCGTCGAGGGGGATACGGCGCTCGGCCTCGCCCTCGGGGGCCAGCTGCAGGGTCAGCGGCAGCGGGCGGCTGCCGACCAGCCAGAGCCGCAGGCGCCCGGGCTCGAGGCGGCGCAGGATCGGCCCGGCGAGCACCGCCGGCAGGGCGCTCACGGCGCCGCCTCCGCGGCCTTCAGGGCCTGGCTCACCTCGCGCTCGAGGGCATAGGCCGGCGCTTCCACGGCGCGGTAGTCCTGGGTATAGCGCCAGGCGAACTCGGCGACGCCCCACTGCTGGTACTGCTCGACGTGCTTGAGCTCGTGGGCCCAGAGCGCGGCGTTGTCCTCGGCATCGGCGGCGTGGCGGAAGACGATCACGTCGACCAGCGTGACTGCGTTGACGTCGGGGTTCTGCAGCATGGCGTCGGCCGCCGCCAGGGTGCTCGGATCGCCGACCCGGTAGCGCGCGGCATCGAGCACGCCAAAGTCGAACCAGGGTTCGAGCTGGGCGCGAATCTGCAGCGGCATTGGCTGTACCCCTGCGGCCAGGGCGCTGTCGCGCGAATATTGCAGCCAGTTCTGCAGAGCAAAGGCGGTCATGCGGCTGAAGCGCTCGTAGTCCTGGCCGCCGCCGGCACTGGCCGGGGCGCAGAAGCAGGCGACCACGCAGACCTGCTGCTGGCCCTGCGGGCAGGGCTGCGCCTGCACCGGCGGGATGCAGGCGGCGAGCAGCAGTGAGCAGAGCAGGTGTCGAGTGCGAAGGGCAGGCATGAGGCTGGCAGGCATGGGCTCGGGGCGGCTGATTCTAGCGCCGGCCGGGCCCGCTCGGACCGCCTATTTCTTCACCCAGCTGCCGTTGATCAGTACGAGCTGGCCGCGCGGGGTCTTTTCGATGGCCTTCTTGCCGGCGATGGCTTCGACATCACTGACAGCGATGCCGTTCTGCTGCGCGACGCGGTGATATTCGGCGCGGCGCGCCTGATTGATCTGGCTGGCGATCTCCTCGGCATGGCCGCTGGACTGCACCACGCCGAGGTAGCCGTCAGGGCGCTCGCCGAGCTGGCCGCTGGCTTTGGCCTGGCCGAGCGCGGCCATGGCTTCGTTGAGGGTCATCGCCGCGGCGGGCAGGGCGATCAGGGCCAGCAGCAGGCCGGCGAGCTTGAGATGGCGTTTCATGGCGCTCCTTCAGAACAGTCCGCTGTCTTCGTTGATGATCGAGTCGAGCTGGCGATCGACCTTGATGTAGATCTCGTGCTCGATCTTCACGTTGAGGTTGATGTTGATCGGCTCGTTGGGCACCGCCAGCTCGACGCGCGGCGTGCAGGCGCCGGCCAGCAGGGCCAGCAGCAAGAGGGGCGGCATGTGACGCAACCGCATGGCGGTTCTCCTGTTCCGGTCAGCGCTGCAGGCGTTGCTGCACCCGGCGCTGGATGGTTTCGCTGACGCGATCGCTCAGTTGCAGGCTGGTCAGCAGGGCGGGGATATCTTCCTCGAGGTTGATCGTGAAGTTGATCGGCCGGCCGCCCTCGAGCGCCGGGTTGCGACCCTCGATGCGCAGCCCGAGCTGCAGCTTGCCCGTTTCATCATAGCGGACGTCGCTGGTCAGCAGGCTGTAGTGAAAGTCATGCAGCGCCTCGGTGACTAGCTTCATCGCCGGGTTCGCCGCCGCCAGGGCCTCCAGCCGCGCCGAGCGGAAGCGCAGCACGCCGCCGGGCGTGCGCGCGGTGAGGCTGCCTTGCTCGATGCTCAGCCCCTCGGGGCGGTAGCGGGCATCGAAGCGGCCGTCGAGCGTGCCGCTGCCGGCCAGCCCTTCGGCCGGGTAGGCGCGCAGCAGTTCGGCGATCTCCAGCCCCTGCAGGCGCAGGTCGAGCGCTTGCGCCGGTTCGCCGAGCGTCAGGCTGCCCGGCTCGAGCCAGAGACGGCCACCGAGCACGCCCGCCTGCGCCTTGGTCCAGCTCAGGCGCCCTTGTGCCGGCTTGGCGAGTTCCCCTTCGTAGCGGCCGGTGACCTGCAGCGGGCCGATCGGCACGCCAGGGTTTAGCGTCTGCACGCTTAGCGTGGGCAGTGCCACGCGTAGCCGCGCGCCTTTCAGCTCGACGTTCGCCACGGCATCGAGCCCGCTGAACTCGGCGGTGTCGACGATCCCGGCCAGGCCCTTGCCACGCAGCGTCAGCGTGGCCCGCTGCGCGCCGCTCGCAGGTAGCTGCCATTGTGCTTCGCCCTGCAGGCGGCCGCTGCTGATCTCCAGTGTCGCCGGCCAGTCGGCCAGGGTGCCGGCCAGAGGATTACCCGCGCGAAAGAACAGCGCCGGCAGGCCGATGTCGGCGGTCAGCGTTGCGTCGCTGCGGCGAGCCGCCAGGTTCAGCGCGAGGCCTGCGCCGTTGCCGAGCTCGCCGCTGAGCGCAAGGCGCTGCGGTTCGGCTTCGAGCCGGCCGCGCAGGCGCCAGTCCAGTGGGCGCAGGCTGGGATGCTGCAGTTGCCGCGTGCTCAGGATCAGGGGGCCGCTGGCGTGATAGGTAAAGCCGTTCGCCTGACGGGCCAGGCTCACAGCCAGGCCGTCGAGCTTCGCCTGCAGGTCGAGGGCAGTGCCCGCTTCGCTGGCGATGCGCTGCGCCGAGACCTGCGCGGCGCTCAGGGTCAACTCTGCGGCGTCGGCGCTCACCCGGCCGCGCAGTGTGGCCTGTACATGCAGGTCGCGGGCTTGCAGGCCAGCCTCGCTTAATGAAGCGCTGCGCAGCCGTGCCTGCAGCGCGCCGAAGGTCAGGTGCGGTAGCGCGCCGAGGCCTAGCTGAAGGTCGCCTTCGACGGACAGCGCCGGGCCTCCGCTGGTAGACAGCTTGAGGTAGAAGCCGAGGGCCTCGTCTGTTGGGGCGCGTGGCTGGAGCGAGAGCTGCAGCGCCTCCGGGCGCAGCGCGGGCGGGATATCGGCGAGCAGTGCCGCGGCTGGTCGCAGTTCGAGATTGGCGGCCAGGCTCTGCGGCAGCCAGTGGCCGTCCTGGCCGCTGGCGGCGAGGTCGAGACGCCCGCGCAGTTGCCCCAGCGCGGGCAGCGGCCAGTAGCCCGGCAGGTCCGCCGACAGACGCAGGTCGCCGGTTGCCGATTGCCAGCCCGGCAGCTGCCCGAGCAGCCGTGGATCGGGCAGACGCAGAGCCCAGGCCGCCCCCAGATGCATTTCGCCAGGCAGGTCGAGGCGGCCCTGCGCCTGGCATTCGGCCCAGCGGCAGAGCCAGGGCAGCAACCATTCGGCCTCTGGCAACTGGCCGAGCGAGGCGGCGCCATCCCAGGCGAGCTGACCGTCGCTTGGTTGCAGCCGATTCTGCAGTGACAGCCGCTGGGTATCGTCGAGCAGGACGCCGAGTTCCAGCAGCAGCGCGGCCCCCTGCGCTCGCGCGTCGACCTGCAGCTGCAGGCGGTGCGTACCCGGCACCGCTTGTGGATAGAGCGTTAGGCTGCCGCTCGCCGGCAGCAGTGCGGCACCCGCTCGCCTGAGCTGCAATGCCCCTCGTTCCTCGCAGCGGCCATTGGCGCAGGGCAACTCCAGCTGCAGGCTGGCGATCTCTACTTGCCTCGGCAGCCAGCTTGCGAGCGCGCGTAACCGCTCGTCGGAAAGGTCAGGCAGCCCGCCGCTCGGCTGCAGGGCGCTGCTTGCGGGCTGCCAGTCGAGTGCCAGTTGCGCGATCTGCAACCTGTGCGGGCGCCAGTCGACGAGGCCAAGGCGCAGATCCTGGGCGTCCAGCTTCAGCAGCCGTCCTGACGGATCGCGCTGCACCAGCTGCAACCTCGTCAGTCGCAGGCCCGACGGGCCCAGATGCAGGCCCTGCCAGTCGAGCTGCTCGATGCCCTGGGCCTGCCTGAAGTCGCGCCAGGCCGCGGTCAGGGCGATAGCGGCAATGATCAGCAGGCCGATCAGGGATGCGCAGACAAGCAGCAGGCGCCGAGCGCGGGTCATGCCGTTCTCCAGAGGCGAGGAGCGCACAGCATAAGCCCGCAGCGAAGCATCGGCCGAGCCCCGCTAAGCCAGACCTGACGAGACATTCGGCCTTCTGGAAAGTTCCGAGAGGGGCGCGACGAAGCGTCGCGCAGGCACCTGGATAGAGCCTTTCGTACCAGAGCGCCATCACTTGTGCACATTTTCGGGGCGGCTTTGTCAAGCGCCTATCCGCGCACCCCGCAAACCCGCGTGGTTGCTGGGCTCTAGCTTAACCTATTGAAAATAAAGGATTTTTTCTTCTGGTGAAAAAAGCGTCAGTTTAACCGCAGGCCAGATAACACCGGGCCTGGGGCGATTTGTCTGCACTTTGTCCACGGAGTTATCCACAGCTTCTGTGGATGAAATTTCGTGCCCCGGCTAGATCGTCTTCGAGCGCTTTTGACAAGACTTTTACTCCACGAAAAAAGGAGTAAAGTGCGCGCCCTCACGTACTTGCCTCCCTGAGACATGAGAACTCGTACTTCCTTTACGGCTTCCACCGCTACCGTTTCCTACACACCGCGCCTGCGCATGGCGATGTGGCTGCTGGACAGCCCGCGCCTCGGTCAGGCCGATGGCATCAAGCGCATCGCCGGACGCCTGCTCAAGCAGCCGGCTCGCGACGGGGTGGTGGCGGCGCAGTCGCGCCTCGGGCGTCTGCTGTGCCGCGACTGCGACGGCAACCGCGATCGCCGCATCGGCCTGGAGCTGCTGCGTCAGGCCGCCCGCGCTGGCGACTGCCATGCGCAGCTGGAGCTTGGCCGGCTGTATGCACAACCTCAGCACAACGAGCCGGGCAAGGCGCGGCACTGGCTGGAGCAGGCGGCTGCCCAGGGCTCCGACGAAGCCCGCCAGTTGCTCGAGCGGTTCGCGCAGCGGGTCTGACCTGGCGGCGGCGCCTCGTTATACTGCCCGGCACTCTCGCCGGAGCCGCCGATGCCTTTCGAACCTCTATATCTCTCCGCTGCGCTCGGCCTGAGCTGCGCGCTGCTGGCCGGGTTCTGCGTGCAGCTGCGCGCGCGCCTCAGCCGTCAACAGATCGAGCAGACATTGCTGCAGGAGCGCCTGGCCCAGGCCAGCCTGGCCGAACAGGGACTGGGTGCGCAGCTGGATGCCGCACGGCACGAACTCACCGAACTCAATGAACTGAAGGCTGCCCAGCAGGCCGAGCTCGCCGCCGCCCGGCGCGAGGCGCAGCTGTTGCAGGCCCAGCGCGGCGAGGACCGCGACTGCATCGTGGAGCTCGAGTCCGAGCGCGAGCAGTGGCAGGCCGAGCTGCGCCGGCTCGCGGCCGAGCATGCCGCCGCACAGGCTGAACTGCGCGAGCAGCAGAGCGCCCACCAGCAGCGCCTGCAGGATCTGCAGCAGGCGCGTGACGAGTTGCGTGCGCAGTTCGCCGAGCTGGCCGGGCGCATCTTCGATGAGCGTGAACAGCGCTTCGCCGAAACCAGCCAGGAACGTCTCGGGCAATTGCTCGACCCCTTGAAGGAGCGCATCCAGGCCTTCGAGAAACGCGTCGAGGAGAGCTACCAGAGCGAGGCGCGCGAGCGCTTCTCGCTGGCGCGGGAGCTGGAACGCCTGCAGCAGCTCAACCAGCGGCTGGGCGATGAGGCGACCAACCTGACCCGCGCGCTGCAGGGGCAGAAGACCCAGGGCAACTGGGGCGAGCTGGTGCTCGAGCGGGTCCTCGAGCACGCCGGGCTGGAGAAGGGCCGCGAATACCAGACCCAGGTCAGCCTGAAAAGCGCCGACGGGCAGCGCTTCCAGCCGGATGTGTTGATCCGCCTGCCCGGCGAGCGTCAGGTTGTGGTCGACGCCAAGGTCAGCCTCACCGCCTATCAGGCCTTGCTCAGCGCGCCGGACGAAAACAGTCGCTCGACGGCGCTCAAACAGCACGTGCTGTCGCTGCGCAACCACCTCAAGGGCCTTTCCGCCAAGGACTATCAGCGCCTCGAGGGCCTGCAGAGCCTGGATTTCGTGTTGCTGTTCGTGCCGGTGGAGGCAGCGTTCGCGGCAGCCCTGCAGGCCGACCCGGAGTTGTTCCAGGAGGCTTTCGGGCGCCATGTGGTGATCGTCAGCCCGACCACGTTGCTGGCCACGCTGCGGGTCATCGACAGCCTCTGGCGACAGGAGCGGCAGAGCCAGAACGCGCGCGAGATCGCCGAGCGCGCCGGCGCCCTGTACGACAAGTTTGTCGCCTTCCTGCAGGACCTCGACGAAGTGGGTGGCCGGTTGCAGCAGCTGGACAAGGCTTACCAGGCGGCGCGCAACAAGCTTGTCGACGGGCGCGGCAACCTGGTGGGGCGCAGTGAGCAGTTGCGCCAGCTCGGCGCGCGGGCGAGTAAGCGGCTGCCAGCCGACTGGCTGGAGCGGGCCGGGGTCAGCGAGGCGGAGCCGGTCGATCTGCCGCAGGTCGACCTGTAGCGGTGTGCTTTAGGCGAACTGCAGGGCGAATGCGCCTGCCAGCAGGCCGCCCAGCATCACCGGCGCGGTGCGCAGTGCCAGTGCGCGGCCGCCAATGACGGCGATCAGCACCGCCTTGACCAGGCTGTTGCTGACCACGGCGATGAAGATGCCGCGAACGGCGATCGGTGCCGCCAGCCCGTCGTTGGCGCTGCGCGACAGTGACAGGGTGATCGCGTCGACGTCGGTCAGGCCGGAGATCAGCGAGACCAGATAGACGCCCATGTCGCCCAGCCAGTGACGGGCGCCCTCGACCAGCAGCAGGATGCCGACCAGCAGCGCGGCGAAGCGCAACGCCGGCAGGAGCTCGAACGGGTTCTTCAGCGGTGGTTCGGTGGCTTCGTCCGGCTGCTCTGCCGCGCGCAAATAGAAGAACAGCGCGCCAGCGGCGTAGACCGCGGCGGCCGTCAGTACCGGCAGCAGCAGGCGGTCGAGCAGGGCCGGATTGACCACGCCGACTTCCAGCAGCACGCGCGGAAACATCAGCGCCGAGGTCGCCAGCAGGCCGGCAGCCAGCGCGGCCCGCAACCGCGTGGCGTCCAGCCGCGCGAGGGTCAGCGTCATCGCCGTCGACGAGACCATGCCGCCGAGCAGGGCGGTGACCAGCAGGCCGTGGCGCGTACCCAGCAGGCGGATCGCCGCATAGGCCGCAAAGCCGATGCCGGCGATCAGCACCACCATCAGCCAGGTCGTGTAGGGGTTGATCGCCTGCCACGGGCCGTAGCCTTCGTTGGGCAGCGCCGGCAGCAGCACCACCGAGATGAACAGCAGCTTCAGCGCGCCGCTCAGCTCGGCCTGGCTGAGGCGCTGCAGGGCGCCGTGCAGCTGGCCCTTCAGGCTGAGCAGCAGGGCGACGACGATGGCGCAGCCGCCGGCCAGCAGGCGACTCTCGGCGACGGCCAGGCTGCCGAGCACAAAGGTCAGGAGCAGGGCGACCTCGCTGGTCATGCCATGATCGCCGCCGCGGGCATCGATCAGGTAGCCGGCAATCACCAGTAGCGCCAGGAGCACGAACAGGGCGATCCAGGCGGCTACGCCGAAGTGGCTGGCGGCCAGCGTCGCCAGGCCGCCGAGCAGGCCGGCCAGGCCGAAAGTGCGGATACCGGCGACCAGCTCGGGGGCCACCTCGTGGCGTCCGCTCCAGCCCCGCTCGGCGCCGATCAGCAGGCCGAGGCCCAGGGCGGTGGCAAGGTTGAGCAGCAGTTCCTGGGTCATGGGCAGCCTTGGCGACAGCAGCATTGGGCCATCAGTGTAGCGCCGCCCGCGCCGCCGCGGACGGGCGCGGCTAGCGCAGCGTCAGATGGCGGCTCATCAGGGCGCGCAGGGCCGCCGGCTTGACCGGCTTGGGTAGGAAGTCGAGGCCGGCCGCATGGATTTCGGCGACCAGTTCGGGGCGCGCATCGGCACTGATCACCACGCCTGGCACCGGTTCGCCGAGCCGGCTGCGCAGCCAGCCCATCAACTCGGTGCCGGTGTGGCCGTCGTCGAGGTGGTAGTCGACCAGCACCAGCTGGGGGCGCACGTCTTCGGCGAGCAGGGCCTGGCATTCGGTACGGTCGCGCGCGGTCCAGACCTGGCAGCCCCAGCGCGACAGCAGGCTGTTCATGCCAATGAGAATGCTGTCCTCGTTGTCGATGCACAGCACCTGGGCGCCGGTCAGGGCGCTGTGCGACGTCTCGCGAGGGGCTGGCGCCTTGCGCGTCGGCGCGGCCGGGGCAATCGGCACGGTCACGCTGAACACGCTGCCCTTGCCGAGCCAGGAGCGCACCTCGAGCTTGTGCCCAAGCACATGGCAGAGACCGTCGGCGATCGCCAGGCCCAGGCCCAGGCCCTTCTCGGCGCGTGTCTGGTGGCTGTCCAGGCGCTTGAACTCCTCGAAGATGACCTTGAGCTTGTCCTGCGGGATGCCCGGGCCACGGTCCCACACCTCCAGGCGCAGCGCATTGCCCTGGCGGCGCGCACCGAGGACCACGCGGCCCTTGGCATAGCGGAAGGCGTTGGTGAGGAAGTTCTGCAGCACCCGTCGCAGCAGGCGAACGTCGCTGTCCACGCGCAGCGTGCTGCCGTGCACGCGGAAATCCACGCCCTGTTCGCGGGCCAGGGCGGTGAACTCGGTACCGAGCGTCTCGAACAGCGCCGAAAGCGCGAAGGGGTTGCGATCCGGCGTGACGCGACCGCTCTCCAGACGCGAGATATCCAGCAGGTCGGTGATCAGGTCTTCGGCCGAACGCAGTGAGCTGTCCAGATGCCGCACCAGGTCGCGTGCCTCGGCAGGCAGCGCGTCCTGCTGGTGGGAGAGGGCGGCGGAGAACAGGCGTGCCGCGTTGAGCGGCTGCATGAGGTCGTGGCTGACCGCGGCGAGGAAGCGCGTCTTGGACTGGTTGGCCGCCTCGGCGGTGCTCTTGGCCTCGATCAGCGCCTGGTTGAGCTGCGACAGCTCCTGGGTCCGCTCGCTGACGCGTTGTTCGAGGCCTTCGTTGGCATCCTTCAGCGCGCGTTCGGCCTCGCGATAGGCGGTGATGTCACTGAAGCTCATGACGAAACCGCCGCCGGGCATGGGGTTGCCGATCAGTTCGACCACGCGGCCGTTGGGGAACAGCCGTTCGGACGTGTGCGCGCGGCCCTGGCGCATCCAGTACAGCCGCTTGGCGACGTGGGTGTCCGGGTCGCCCGGGCCGCAGAGGCCGCGCTCGGCGTTGTAGCGGATGATGTCGGCGATCGGCCGACCGATGTAGACCAGCCCGTCGGGGTAGTCGAACAACTCCAGGTAGCGGCGGTTCCAGGCCACCAGGCGCAGCGACTGATCGACCACGCTGATGCCCTGGGTGATGTTCTCGATCGCGCCCTGCAACAGCGCGCGGTTGAACTGCAGGACCTCGCTGGCCTCGCCGACGATGCGCACCACGTCGTCGACCTGCATGTCGCGCCCTTCCAGCGCGGCCTTGACCACCGCGCGGGTCGAGGAGGCGCCGAGAACCCCGGCCAGCAGGCGTTCGGTATGCGCGATCCACTGGCCGTCGGCTTGCTGGCGCAGGGAGAACTCCTGGCCATGACGGCGGGCGAAGCGGTGGAAGCTCTGCTCGGCGCGCTCGGCACCGACGAAGCGCGAGGCCAGCGAGAGCAGGTCCTCGACGTGCACGGCGAGCAGGCGCCGGGTGCTGGTGCTCGGGGTGATTTCCTGGCCGATGAAGCGGCTGGCCTGCCAGTGCTCGGCGACACGGGTCTGGGTCAGGATCGAGACCCAGAAGAACAGCGTCGCGTTGCCCATCAGCGACAGCGTGACCCCGAGCGTCAGCCCGCTGATGCCGAACCCGGGGCCGCCACGGTACATCCAGTCCAGCCCCGGGAACATTTCCAGCGGCCAGCCCAGCACCGGCAGGATCAGCGTGTAGAACCAGATCGCCGCACCGGCGGCGAGGCCGGCGAACACGCCGCGCCGGTTGGCCTGCTTCCAGTAGAGCGCGCCGATCATCGCCGGAGCCAGCTGGGTGATCGCGGCAAAGGCGATCTGGCCGATGGTCGCCAGGCTGGTGGTTGAGCCCAGCAGACGATAGCTGACGTAGGCGAGCAGGAGAATGACGATGATGCTGATGCGCCGTACCGAGAGCATCCAGTGGCGGAAGGCCTCGAACGGCTGCTCTGTTTCCTGCTGGCGCAGCAGCCAGGGCAGCAGCATGTCGTTGGAGACCATGGTCGAGAGCGCGACGCTGGCGACGATGACCATGCCGGTGGCGGCCGAGGCGCCGCCGATGAACGCCAGCAGGGCGAGCCAGGGGTGCGTTTCGGCCAGCGGCAGGCTGATGACGAAGGAATCGGGCGTGATGCCGGCCGGCAGCAGCATCTGTCCGGCCAGGGCGATCGGCACCACGAAGACCGCGGCGAGCACCAGGTACAGCGGAAACACCCAGCGCGCCAGGCGGAAGTCGCGGGGCTCGTTGTTTTCCACCACGGCAACGTGGAACTGCCGTGGCAGGCAGACCAGCGCCATCATCGCGACGACTGTCTGCACCAGCATCGACGGCCAGTTCACCGTTTCCGCCCAGAACGAGGCGAGCTCCGGCGAATCGTGCGCCTGGTTGAACAGGTCGCCAAAGCCGTCGTACAGCCCGAAGGTGACGAAGGCTCCGACGGCGAGAAAGGCCAGCAGCTTGATCAGCGATTCGAAGGCGATCGCCAGGACCATGCCGCGGTGGTGCTCGGTGACGTCCAGGTTGCGGGTGCCGAACAGGATGGTGAACAGCGCCAGCACCATCGAGACGATCAGCGCGGTATCCCGCGTGCCGGTGCCGGTGGCGTCGACGTTGGTGCCGATCAGCAGGTTGACGCCCAGCACGATCCCCTTGAGCTGCAGTGCGATGTAGGGCAGGACGCCGACCAGGCAGATGACCGTGACGACCACGGCGAGCAGCTGCGACTTGCCGTAGCGTGCGGCAATGAAGTCGGCGATCGAGGTGATGTGCTCCTGCTTGCTGATGACGATCATCTTCTGGATGACGTGCGGGGCGAACAGCATCAGCAGGATCGGCCCCAGGTAGATGGGCACGAATGCCCAGAGCTGCTCGGCGGCCTGGCCGACCGAACCGAAGAAGGTCCAGCTGGTACACCACACCGCCAGCGACAAGCTGTAGACCCAGGCACGCAGGCGCGGCGACATCTCCCCGCTGCGATCGCCGTAGAAGGCGATGGCGAAGAGGATGGCCATATAGATGAGGGCGACCGCCGCGATCAGCCCGCCGGACAGGGTCATGCAAACTCCGAGCGAAAAGCAGTGTCGACAGCCATGCGCCGGATCCCCGGGCGAGGTTCCGCAGCGCGCGACTGACGTGTGAAAGAAGAGAATCGGCGCAGTTTGGCAGCAATCGACCGGGCTTGGCCATGGCTGCGACCAAGGTCGGATGTAGGGCCAGCGGCTCTGCCATCACCCTTGCAGCCGGGCGATAGGGCATCATCGCCACCCGGATTCTGTTGGAGATCGATATGTTCGTACCGAGCCCCGTCACCCTGCAGCGTGGCGCCCTGCGCCTCGCCCCCCTGGCGGAGGCGGACATTCCCGTGCTGGCGGCGCTCGCCGAGCGCAACCGCGAGCAGCTGGTGTACATGAACGGGCCGTTGCGCCCGGACTGGTATCGGCAGGCGCTGGCCGACCAGCGCGACGGCCGCGCGGTCGCCTTTACCCTGCGCCTGGCCGACAGGATCGTGGGCACGACGCGTTTTGCCGATTTCCTCCCCGGGCTGCCGGCCGCTGAGCTGGGCTGGACCTGGCTGGACCAGGCCGAGCATGGCACCGGCCTGAATGCGTCGGTGAAGTTCCTGTTGCTGCGCCATGCCTTCGAGGAGTGGCGGCTGGTGCGTCTGCAGTTGAAAACGGCGGCGGGCAATCTGCGCTCGCAGCGCACCATCGAGAAACTTGGTGCGCAGCCCGAAGGCCGGCTGCGCAATCACCGCCGGCTGGCGGACGGGCGCCTCGACGACACCTTGCTCTACAGCATCACCGACGAGGACTGGCCGGCCATTCGCGAACGCCTGCTCGCTGCTGGCTGAGGCCGACATCAGGCTGTCATGCGCATCGCCGAAAACGATGACTTCGGTTAAGGTTGGCGGTTTGCGCGTGCGCCGCCACGGCCGGTCTGCTCTAGGGGCGACCGGCGCGTCGGCCGGTCGTTAAGGAGCCCTGATGTCGCGTTCGCAAGAATTCCTTCACGGGTGCCGGGACATCCTGCCGTTGATTCTGGGTGCCATTCCCTTCGGCATCATCTTCGGCACGCTGGCGGTGGCCGCCGGTTTCAGCGCCTGGCAGACGATGGGCATGTCGGCGCTGGTGTTCGCCGGCTCGGCACAGTTCATTGCCGTGACGCTGGTCGGCGGCGGGGTCGGCGCGGCCGTGGTGTTGCTTACCACCTTTGTGGTCAACCTGCGTCATGCGCTCTACAGCGCCGCCCTGCAGCCATTCGTCAGGCATCTGCCGGGGCGCTGGCGGGCTCCGCTGGCGTTCTGGCTTACCGATGAAGCCTACGCCGTGGTCCAGCATCGATACGCACGTGATGATGACTCGCCCTACAAGCACTGGTTCTTCCTGGGCGCGGCGCTGACGATGTACGTCAATTGGCAGCTGTCGACGCTGGTGGGCGTGCTGTTCGGCCAGGCGGTGCCGGACGTCGCGGCCTGGGGCCTGGATTTCGCCATGATCGCGACATTCATCGGGATTGCCGTGCCGATGATGCGCACCCGGCCGCAGGTCGCCTCGGCCGTGGTCGCCGCGGTTGTGGCGCTGGCGACCTGGCACCTGCCCTACAAGCTCGGCCTGCTTGCCGCGGCACTGGCCGGCATCGTCGTCGGCGTATGGCTCGAGCGGCGTGCCGAGCGCATGGCCAGCCAGGAGGTGCGGTCATGAGCTTGTGGTGGCTGATCCTCGGCATGCTGGCGATCACCTTTCTTACGCGCTTCAGTTTCTTCGCCTGGCCGGATCTGCGTTTCGCGCGGGCGATCGAGCAGGGCCTGCACTATGTGCCGGTGGCCGTCCTGACCGCCATCGTGGTGCCCGGCATGCTAATGCCCGAGGGCGAGTTGTGGCTGGACTGGCGTAACGCCTACCTGCTGGCCGGCGTCCTGGCGATCGTCGTGGCCGCCTTGACGCGGCACCTGTTGGCGACGATCGCGCTCGGTCTGCTGAGCTTTTTCCTGCTGCGCTGGGCCCTGGGCCAGCTGCCGCTCTGAGTGATGGCCTGACGATGCCATTACTGCCGTGCCCCGCATACCCGGGGCGAGCCCTGTGAGCCAGCACTCGCAGTTCCGGCTGCTCGGTACGCGGCGCTTTCTGCCGTTCTTCCTGACGCAGTTCCTCGGCGCCTTCAATGACAACGTGTTCAAGCAGGCACTGGTCTTGGCGATTCTCTTTCGCCTGGGCATCGAGGCGGACAAGAGCCTGCTGATCAACCTCTGCGCACTGCTGTTCATCCTGCCGTTCTTTCTGTTCTCCGCCTTTGGTGGCCAGCTGGGCGAGAAGTACGAAAAGGCCTGGCTGATCCGCCGGATCAAACTGGCCGAGATCCTGATCATGCTGCTGGGGGCGGCGGGGATGCTGTTCGGCAACCTGGCACTACTGCTGCTGGTGCTGTTCTGCATGGGGTCGCAGTCGGCGCTGTTCGGCCCGGTGAAGTACGCGATCCTGCCGCAGCAGCTGGCCAGTGACGAGCTGGTGGGCGGCAATGCGCTGGTGGAAATGGGCACCTTTCTCGCCATCCTGGGCGGCACCATCGGTGCGGGGGTGCTGCTGGGTGGTGAACATTACGCCGCGTCGGTATCCATTGCGGTGGTCGCGCTGGCGCTGGCGGGCTACCTCGCCAGCCTGGGCATTCCGCGGGCGAAAGCCGGGCTGCCGGACCTGCCGCTGGATTGGCACGTGCTGCGTGAGTCACTGCGAGTGTTGCGCCTGGGCTTCGGCCAGCCGCGCGCCGTGTCTCGGGCGATGCTCGGCAACTCCTGGTTCTGGTTTCTTGGCGCGACCTACCTGACGCAGATTCCGGCACTCTCGAAAGACTACCTGGGAGGCGACGAGAGTGTGGTGACGCTGATCCTCACCCTGTTTTCGGTGGGCATCGCGCTGGGCTCGCTGCTCTGCGAGCGGCTCTCGCGGCACCGTCTGGAGATCGGCCTGGTGCCGCTCGGGGCGATCGGCCTGAGCCTGTGCGGGGTGCTGCTCTGGTGGCATGCCAGTGCGCATCCGCTGCCTGCGGCCAGCGTGGACTGGCGGGCGCTGCTCGGCGAGCCCTCGGCCTGGTGGATCCTGGCGGATATCCTCGGACTGGGCATTTTCGGCGGCCTGTACATCGTCCCGCTGTATGCGCTGATCCAGTCGCGCACTGTGGTGTACGAGCGCTCGCGGGTGGTGGCGGCGAACAACATCCTCAACGCGCTGTTCATGGTCGCCTCGGCGATCTTCGCGATCCTGCTCTTGGTCGTGCTGAAACTGTCGATACCGCAGCTGTTTCTGGTCGTCTCGCTGCTCAGCGTGTTGGTCTGCGGCGCGCTGTTCATCGATGCGCCGGAGTTCATCGAGCGCTTCCTGCTCTGGTCGCTGGGGGATCGGCTGGGAGGTAAATTGCTGACGCAGATCGGGTTGCGCTGAGGCAGGGGAGGGGGCGCCGAGCGGCGCCCCGTGCGGGTCAGATGCCCTGCGGAACCTCTTCGCCACCGAACGCTTCGAACAGCGCCGGCAGGAATTCGCGGAAGGTCATCATCATCAGCAGGAAGCTGGCGTCCTGCTGGGCGAGGGCATCGTCGCCGCCATCCTGTTCGGCCTGGTCCTGCAGCAACTCCTCGAAGCGCAGGCGCTTGATGATCAGCTTGTCGTCCAGCACGAAGGACAGCTTGTCCTGCCAGGCCAGGGACAGCTGGGTGACCTGCTTGCCGGCTTCCATGTGCTGCTGGATCTCATCGCTGGTCAGGTCCTGGCGCTTGCAGCGCACCACGCCGCCATCCTCATGGGGGTCGCGAAGCTCGCATTCGTCGAGCACGTAGAAGTCGTCAGCGGCCTTCTGGGTTTTCACCCAATCGGTGAGCGTGGCGCTGGGCGCGATCTTCACGGTCAGCGGGCGCACCGGCAGCGAGCCGATCGCCTCGCGCAGGGTGGAGAGCAGGTCTTCGGCCTTCTTCGGACTGGCCGAGTTCACCAGGATCAGGCCGCGCTCGGCATCGATCGCGGCGAAGGTGCCGGACTTGCGAATGAAGGCACGCGGCAGGAAGGCCTGGATGATCTCGTCCTTGATCTGGTCGCGCTCCTTCTTATAGACCTTGCGCATCTGCTCGGTCTCGATCTCGTCGACCTTCTCCTTCACCGCGTCCTTGACCACGCTGCCGGGCAGGATGCGTTCCTCCTTGCGCGTGGCGATCAGCAGAAATCCCTGGCTGGCATGCACCAGCGGGGCATCCTCGCCCTTACCAAACGGTGCGACGAAGCCGTAGGTGCTCAGTTCCTGGCTGGCGCAGGAGCGGGCGGGTTTGGCGGCCAGTGCAGCTTCGAGCGTCTCCGCATCTAGCGCGACATCCTGGGTGAGACGGTATACGAGCAGGTTGCGAAACCACATGACGAGCAAACTCCGGAAAAAGCAAAGCGCGCATTATTCCCATCCATCCCTGTCAGGCCAACCCTCGGATGGAAGCGACGCGGAAATTGCCCGGAAAAAGCGGGCTCGCCTAAGTCTTTGAAACTTTCCAAATTTTTTTTTCATTTGGGGGTTGCCAAGGTTGGGAGGCGTCTCTAGAATGCGCCCCACTTCGAGAGCAAATGGGTGGTTAGCTCAGCCGGGAGAGCATCTGCCTTACAAGCAGAGGGTCGGCGGTTCGATCCCGTCACCACCCACCACTCGAGGTAAAGCGCAGCGGTAGTTCAGTCGGTTAGAATACCGGCCTGTCACGCCGGGGGTCGCGGGTTCGAGTCCCGTCCGCTGCGCCACATAGCTTCTCGGGAATACTGAACGCCCGAGATAACGAAAAAAGCGACCTTAGGGTCGCTTTTTTCGTTTCTTCCTGCGCGGCCCCAGTCCTTGTGTCGAAAGCGGGCCGACTGCGCAACATCGCAATCTTTGCGTTGTCTTTACCCATCGCTGCCCCGTGGCGCATAGCCAGGGCTCGTGGGCGCCTGATAAGCTCGTCCGCCTTATATATGCCTCACCATTCCCGGACAAAAGGAAACAGCATGAGACGCACGCATCGTTTGGCACCGGCAGTCGCCCTGGTCGGCCTGGTATTGGCCGGCTGTGACTCGCAGACCAGTGTCAAGCTCGACACTCCGGCGCAGAAGGCGTCCTACGGCATCGGCCTGAACATGGGCAAGAGCCTGGCGCAGGAGGGTATGGATGATCTCGATTCGAAGGCTGTGGCCCTGGGGATCGAGGATGCCATCGGCAAGAAGGAGCAGAAGCTCACCGACGAGCAGCTGATGGAGGCTTTCTCCGCACTGCAGAAGCGTGCCGAAGAGCGCATGGCTGAGGCCAACGCCAAGGCTGCCGAGGCCGGCAAGAAGTTCCTCGAAGAGAATGCCAAGCGCGAAGGCGTCAAGACCACTGCCTCCGGTCTGCAGTACGAAGTGATTAAGTCTGCCGAGGGCCCGCAGCCCACCGCCGATGACATCGTGACCGTGCACTACGAGGGGACTCTGACCGACGGCACCGTGTTCGACAGCTCGATCAAGCGTGGCACTCCGATCGATCTGCCGGTTGGCGGCGTGATTCCGGGCTGGGTCGAAGGCCTCCAGCTCATGCACGTGGGTGAGAAATACAAGCTCTATATCCCGAGCGATCTGGCCTATGGCGAGCAGAGCCCCAGCCCGCTGATTCCGGCCAATTCGGTGCTGGTGTTCGAGCTCGAGCTGCTCGACATCAAGGGTGATTCCCAGGAGCAGGCTGCCGAGCAGCCTGAGGCTGCGACCGAAGCCGACGCTCAGGAGTAAGCTGTCTTCTCGTACCAGGCGCCCCCTCATTGGGGGCGCTTGCGTTTCCGCGGTTTGAATGTGTCGCGCAAGTCGTGGTCAGAGCGAAGGGCTCGGGTTCGCCGGGTCTATCTGGCTGACTTAAATGGATGAGGTGATATGCGGTATATGCGGGCGCTGCCCTTCTTGCTGGTGCTGCTGATCGTGCTGTTCGCGGGGCTCAAGCCCGACCCTGTGCCGCAGGTGTTTCACCATCAGGACAAGCTGCATCACCTGGCGGGATTCGCCTCACTGGTCTTCACCCTGAGGTTCGCCTTCATGCGGCTGCACTGGGGCGTTGTCGTGATCGGCTCGCTTGCTGCTGCGCTGGCGATCGAATTGCTGCAGGGGGCATTGCCGTATCGCACGCCATCGCTTGGCGACATGCTGGCCAACGGTCTCGGCGTGGGTTGTGGCTTGCTGGCTTCGCTGATGCTGCGCAGCTGGCTGGCGCGCGTCGAAGGGCGCCTGGTTGCGCCAAGCGGTGCCTGATTCGCCCGTTTGGCGAGGCCTGGTGAGGGGGCGCAGGCCCAGAAAGCGGTAACTATCGTGGCTTTTGAATCTGGCTCCACGACCTGGACTCGACAGCGCAGCTGAACGCGTTTTGGCGTGGCCCCGAAGGGGTGAGGCCGTAGGCCGAATAACCTGGGGCGGGGTCCCTGGTGAGAGTCCGCAGGCAATAAAAAAAACCCGGTATTGACCGAGGCTTTTGAAATTTGGCTCCGCGACCTGGACTCGACAGCGCAGCTGAACGCGCTTTAGCGCGGCCCCGAAGGGGTGAGGCCGTAGGCCGAATAACCTGGGACGGGGTCCCTGGTGAGAGTCCGCAGGCAATAAAAAAGCCCCGGTATTGACCGAGGCTTTTAAAATTTGGCTCCGCGACCTGGACTCGAACCAGGGACCCAATGATTAACAGTCATTTGCTCTACCGACTGAGCTATCGCGGAACAACGGTGCGTATCCTACTGTTTCCAAAGGGGAAGTCAACCCCCTTGTCGCACGGCCCAGAGCCCTGCGCGCCGGTGCGGCGTGCAGGGCCTGGCGGTCAGAGGACCTGGACGATCGCGTCGGTCACGTAGCCCAGGTTGCGCTCGTTCAGTGCGGCAGCGCAGATGCGACCGGTGCTGATGGCATAAACGCCGAACTCCACGCGCAGGCGTTCGACCTGCTCGGCGGTCAGCCCGGAATAGGAGAACATGCCGCGCTGACGCGCTACAAAGCTGAAGTCGGTTTTCGCGCCCTTGGCTGCGAGCTGCTCGACCATGCCCAGACGCATCTTGCGGATGCGTTCGCGCATTTCGCCCAGCTCGGTTTCCCACATCGCCCGCAGTTCCGGGCTGTTGAGCACCGAGGCCACTACCGTTGCGCCATGGGTCGGCGGGTTCGAATAGTTGGTGCGCACCACGCGCTTGACCTGCGAGAGCACGCGTGCGGACTCGTCACGGTTGCCGGTGACGATCGACAGGGCGCCCACGCGCTCACCGTAGAGCGAGAACGACTTGGAAAACGAGCTGGAGACAAAGAAGGTCATGCCCGTCTCGGCGAACAGACGCACTGCCGCCGCGTCTTCCTCGATGCCGTCACCAAAGCCCTGGTAGGCAATGTCGACGAACGGGATGTGGTCCTTTTCCCGTAGCACCTCGATCACCTGCTTCCAGTCGTCGATACCCAGGTCGACACCGGTCGGGTTATGGCAGCAGGCGTGCAGCACGATGATCGAGCGGGCCGGCAGCGCCTTCAGGTCGGCCAGCATGCCCGCGCGATCCACGCCATGGCTGGCGGCGTCGTAATAGGCGTACTGGTGCACCGGGAACCCGGCCGACTCGAACAGGGCGCGATGGTTTTCCCAGCTCGGGTTGCTGATGGCGACCGTGGCATCGGGCAGCAGGCGCTTGAGGAAGTCGGCGCCGACCTTCAGCGCGCCGGTGCCGCCGAGCGCCTGGATGGTGACGACGCGGCCATCGGCAAGCAGCGCGGAGTCGGCGCCGAACAGCATCTTTTGCACGGCGCCGTCATAGGCCGCAATGCCTTCGATCGGCAGGTAACCGCGCGGCGCGTGCGCGGCGATGCGGGCCTGTTCGGCTTCGGCGACCGCGCGCAGCAGCGGGATCCGGCCATCTTCGTTGTAGTAGACGCCCACCCCGAGGTTGACCTTGTTCGGCCGCGTGTCGGAATTGAAAGCTTCGTTGAGGCCGAGGATGGGATCGCGCGGCGCCATTTCGACGGCAGAGAACAAACTCATGGTGGAGGGGCTCTGAAAGAGAAGGTGACAGGATTTCACCGCCCTCGCTTCGCGCGGAGGGGGTGCGCAAACGGGGCGATAGTATAGCCATCAAGCGCGGCCGCCGCGATATGCTATCCCGAGCTTTTTGCCCCGGTTCGACGTGCTGTCATCCGCGCGGCGAGTGTTTCCTAGCTCGGTGCAGCGCGCACCGATCGAGCCAGAACCGAGTACGCAGAGGTCGCCCATGTCCCAGTTCGAACTGGTCACCCGATTCAAGCCGGCAGGGGATCAGCCCGAAGCCATCCGTCAGATGATCGAGGGCCTGGAGGCGGGTTTGTCGCACCAGACGCTGCTGGGCGTCACCGGTTCGGGCAAGACCTTCAGCATCGCCAACGTGATCGCTCACGTGCAGCGCCCGACCCTGGTGCTGGCGCCGAACAAGACGCTCGCCGCGCAGCTGTACGGCGAGTTCAAGGCGTTCTTCCCGCACAACGCCGTCGAGTATTTCGTCTCCTATTACGACTATTACCAACCCGAGGCGTATGTCCCGTCCTCCGACACCTTCATCGAGAAGGATGCCTCGATCAACGACCATATCGAGCAGATGCGCCTGTCGGCGACCAAGGCGCTGCTCGAGCGCCCGGATGCGATCATCGTCACCACCGTGTCCTGCATCTACGGTCTGGGCGACCCGCAGTCGTACCTGAAGATGGTGTTGCACGTCGACCGCGGTGACCGGCTCGACCAGCGCGAGCTGCTGCGTCGCCTGACCGGCCTGCAGTACAGCCGCAACGACATGGATTTCGCCCGCGCGACCTTCCGCGTGCGCGGTGACGTGATCGACGTCTTTCCCGCCGAATCGGAGCTGGAGGCGGTGCGCATCGAGCTGTTCGACGACGAGGTGGAGAGCCTGTCGGCCTTCGATCCGCTGACCGGCGAGGTGATCCGCAAGCTGCCGCGCTTCACCTTCTATCCGAAATCCCACTACGTCACCCCGCGCGAGACGCTCATGGATGCGGTCGAGCAGATCAAGGCCGAGCTGCGCGATCGCCTGGACCACCTGCGCGGGCAGAACAAGCTGGTCGAGGCCCAGCGCCTGGAACAGCGCACGCGCTTCGATCTGGAAATGATCATGGAGCTGGGCTACTGCAACGGCATCGAGAACTACTCGCGCTACCTCTCCGGGCGCGGGCCGGGTGAGCCGCCGCCGACGCTGTTCGACTACCTGCCGGCCGACGCGCTTCTGGTGATCGATGAATCCCACGTCTCGGTGCCGCAGGTGGGGGCGATGTACAAGGGCGACCGCTCGCGCAAGGAAACCCTGGTCGAATATGGCTTCCGCCTGCCGTCGGCGCTGGACAACCGGCCTATGCGCTTCGATGAGTGGGAGGCGATCTGTCCGCAGACCATCTTCGTCTCGGCCACCCCCGGGCCCTACGAGGCCGAGCATGCCGGGCGGGTGGTCGAGCAGGTGGTGCGCCCGACCGGTCTGGTCGACCCGCAGGTCGAGGTGCGCCCGGCGCTGACCCAGGTCGACGACCTGCTCTCGGAGATCCGCAAGTGCGTGGCGGTCGACGAGCGCGTGCTGGTTACCACGCTGACCAAACGCATGGCCGAGGACCTGACCGACTACCTGGGCGATCACGATGTGCGCGTACGCTACCTGCACTCGGATATCGACACCGTCGAACGCGTCGAGATCATCCGCGACCTGCGGCTGGGCGCCTTTGACGTGCTGGTGGGCATCAACCTGTTGCGTGAGGGCCTGGATATGCCCGAGGTGTCGCTGGTGGCGATCCTCGATGCGGACAAGGAGGGCTTCCTGCGTTCGGAACGGTCGCTGATCCAGACCATCGGCCGCGCCGCGCGCAACCTCAACGGCCGGGCGATCCTCTACGCCGACAACGTCACCGGCTCCATGCAGCGGGCCATCGACGAGACCGAGCGCCGCCGGGCCAAGCAGATCGCCTTCAACGAGGCGCACGGCATCGTGCCCAAGGGCGTGAAGAAGGACGTACAGGACATTCTCGAAGGCGCCACCGTGCCCGGGTCGCGTTCGCGCAAGCGGCGCAGCGAGGCGAAGGCAGCCGAGGAGAACGCGCGTTACGAGAACGAGCTGCGTTCGCCGAGCGAAATCAACAAGCGCATCCGGCAGCTCGAGGAAAAGATGCTGTTGCTGGCGCGTGATCTGGAGTTCGAAGCCGCTGCCGAGGCGCGCGACGAGATTCACAAGCTGCGCGAGCGGCTGCTGCAGGTCTGAATGCGACCGCAGCCGGCGGGCATCAGTGGCCGCCGGCTCCGGCTTGCATGTTGTGTGGCAGGCCTCGGGTCAGCATCACAGCGACCATGCTGATCGCCAGCGCGATGCCGACGAAATGGAAGGCATCGTTGTAGGCCATGATCATCGCTTGCTGGTGGGTGATCTCGCTGAGCCGCCCCAGCGCCGCCTGCTCGCTGCCCAGTTGCCGGGTCAGCGTCGCCAGGCGCTCGGCGACGGCCGGGTTGGTCGGCACCAGGGCTTCACGCAGGTAGTCGAAATACACCTTGCTGCGGCTGTCGAGCAGGGTGGCCAGCAGGGCGATGCCGATGGCGCCGCCCAGGTTGCGCAGAATGTTGAACAGGCTGGATGCCGAGCCGGCGTCCTGCGGTTGCACATAGGCCGTGGCGATCAGCGAGACGGTGACCATGATCATCGGCTGGCCGAGGGCGCGGATGATCTGGATCGGATGGAACTGGTCGCCGGCGAAATCCGGATTGAGCGCGCCGGAGGCGAAGCTGGACAGGCCGAACAGCGCGAAGCCCGCGGCACACAGCCATTTCGGCGCGATGACCTTCATCAGCTTCGGGACAAACGGGATCAGGAACAGCTGCGGGATACCCATCCACATGATCACCTGGCCAATCTGCAGCGCGTTGTAATGCTGGATTTGCGCCAGATACAGCGGCAGCAGATAGATCGAGCCGTACAGCCCGAGGCCCATCCCGAGGCTGGCGATGCTGGTCAGGCCGAAGTTGCGCTCGCGCAGAATGCCGAGGTTGATCAGCGGATTGGGGCGTGACAGCTGCAGGATCACGAACAGGATCAGGCTCAGCAGGGCGACCACACCCAGCTCGACGATCAGGCTCGACTCGAGCCAGTCCTTGCGGTGGCCTTCCTCGAGAAACACCTGCAAGCAGCCCAGCCCCATGGCCAGCGTGACGATGCCGGCATAGTCGGTGCGCTTGAGCAGTTCCCAGTGCGGCGGCTTTTTCTCAAGGCCATAGAGCAGGCCGGCGATCATCAACAGCCCGGGCGGCACATTGATGTAGAAGATGTATTCCCAGCCCCAGCTCTCGGTGAGCCAGCCGCCCAGCGTGGGGCCGATCGAGGGCGCAAAGGTCGCGGTGATGGCGAACAGTGCCATGCCTTTGGCGCGGTGATGCTCCGGCAGCTTGATCAGCGTGAGGGTAAAGGCCAGCGGAATCAGTGCGCCGCCGGTGAACCCCTGCATCGCGCGGAACACGATCATGCTTTCGAGGTTCCAGGCGAAGGAGCAGAGCAGGGAAGAGATCAGGAAACCGACCGACACCCAGACGGCCAGGCGACGGGCGGACAGCAGCTGCACCAGCCAGGCGGTCAGCGGGATCATGATGATCTCCGCGACGAGGTACGACGTGGAAATCCACGAGCCTTCCTCGAGGGTGGCCGAGAGCGCGCCCTGAATATCCTTGAGCGACGAGTTGGTAATCTGGATATCCAGCACCGCCATGAAGGCGCCGAGCATGGCGCTCATCACGGCGATCCAGTCGCGACGGCTGGGTTCGCCCTCGGGGCGGATCAGCGCATCAGCGGCCACGAAGATCGACCTTCACGTCCACCGACATCCCGGGGCGGATGCGGCCCTTGAGCGGATTGTCGGGCGCGAAGGTGAGCTTGACGGGAATGCGCTGGACCACCTTGGTGAAGTTGCCGGTCGCATTGTCCGGTGGCAGCAGGCTGAACTGCGCACCGGATGCCGGGAACAGACTCTCGACGCGACCTTCAATGGGCGTGTCGGGAAAACTGTCGAAGGTCAGCTCTGCCGTCTGGCCTTCGTGCATCCGGCCGATCTGGGTTTCCTTGAAGTTGGCCTGCACCCAGATGTCCTCGTCCGGCACCACCGACATCAGGTAGGCGCCGACCGACACGTATTGCCCGGCGCGTGCGGAGCGCTGGCCAACGATGCCGCTGATCGGCGAGCGGATCTCGGTGCGCCCGAGGTTCAGCTCGGCTTGCTCGATTTGCGCGCGTGCGCTGCCGATCAGTGCCTGCAGACGCTGCACCTCGGCTTCAAGGGTATCGACCTGCTGACGCTGGGCGCTCAGGTCCGCCTCGGCCTTCTGCCGTTGGGAGCGGGCCACGCGCGCGTCAGCCGACAGGGTGGTCACGCGTTCTTCCGAGACGAAGCCGGGCTTGCGCAGGGCTTCGACGCGCGAGAGGTCGAGCTGGCTGCGCTCGAGATTGGCCTGGGCTGCCGCCAGTGCTGCCTGGCTGGCGGCGATCAGGCTGTTCTGCTGGGTCAAGCGGCTGCGCGCCTGGGCGAGTTCGGCCTCGTGGATCGCCAGGTTGGCGCGCGCCTGCTCCAGCGCCAGGCGGAAATCGCCAGCTTCGAGCGTCACCAGCAGATCTCCGGGTTCGACGTGCTGATTGTCCTCGACATGCACCTGTTCGATACGGGCGGCCAATTGGCTGGAGATGCGGGTGATCTCCCCTTGCACGTAGGCGTTGTCGGTGTGCTCGTAGTGCCGGCCGACGAAGTACCAGTGCGCGAAGAAGGCGGCGGCCGCCAGCAGGACAATGGTGACGAACAGAAACAGTCGGCGTTTCAACTTGGCGGGCATGGAAGGCTCGTTGCCGAGAAGGTCGGCCAGGCAATCTAGCAGCGTTCCGTCCGAGAAATAAGCCGTTACAATCGCGAAACTTTGTTGCATTCAAGGAACAATCATGGGGTTGGATGACGCGCTGATCTTTGTTCGTGTGGTCGAGACGCACAGCTTCACCCAGGCTGCGCTGGGCCTGGGCATGCAGAAATCCACGGTCAGCCGGCGCATCGTGCAGCTCGAGGAGCGTCTTGGCGTGCGGCTGATCAACCGCACCACTCGACGGCTGCGCCTGACCGAGGTTGGCGAGGCGTACTACGAACGCTGCCGGCAGATCCTCCTCGACTTCGCCGAAGCCGAGCGGGCGGTCATGCAGCTGCAACAGGCGCCGGCTGGCCTGTTGCGCATCAGTGCGCCGATCGAGTTCGGCCAATGGGTGCTCGGGCGCGTGGTCGGTGCGTTCATGCGGCAGCATCCGCAGATCACTGCCGAGGTCGAGCTGGCCTCGCGCTCGGTCGATCCGGTGGAGGAGGGCGTCGATATCGCCATTCAGGTCGGCCCGCCGAACGAGGCGACGCTCGTCGCGCGCAAGCTGTTCGAGACCCGGCGGCGGCTTTGCGCGAGCCCCGCCTACCTGGCCGAGCATGGCATTCCCACCTGCGCGCAGGCGCTGGTCGAGCATCGCGCGATCGGCCTTTCGCACGATCCGGCGCGCTACTGGCCGGTGCGCGAGCGCAACATTCCCTGTCGCCGGGTGCTGACCTGCAACAACATCACCTTTGCCCGTGAGGCCGCGCTTGCCGGTGCCGGCATCGCGGCGCTGCCGCGGATGATCACCGAGCGCGAGGTGCGAGCCGGGCAATTGATCGAATTGCTGCCGGAGACCGAGCTGCCGACCAGCGACATCTATGCGGTCTACCCGTCGCGGCGCTTTCAGGCGATGAAGGTCAAGGCCTTTCTGGATTTCCTCATGCAGGCGCTGCCGGTTACGGACGGTCGCTTGGTGGAGCCGGAAGAGGCGCGCCTGCTAACATCGCGGCTTTATTCGCGCTGACCAGCCGGCTGACTGGTCGCCGTGTTTCATTCGTGGCCTGCTTCGAGACCAACATGACCACCGTTCGCACCCGTATCGCGCCGTCACCGACCGGCGACCCGCATGTCGGCACCGCCTACATCGCGCTGTTCAATCTGTGTTTCGCCCGCCAGCATGGCGGCCAGTTCGTCCTGCGTATCGAGGACACCGATCAGGTGCGCTCGACTCGCGAGTCCGAGCAGCAGATCTATGATGCGCTGCGCTGGCTGGGCATCGAGTGGGATGAGGGGCCGGATGTCGGCGGTCCGCACGGGCCCTACCGGCAGAGCGAGCGCGGCGCGATCTACAAGCGGTATTCGGACGAACTGGTCGCCAAGGGGCACGCGTTTCCGTGCTTCTGCAGCTCCGAGCGCCTGGATCAGGTGCGCGCCGAGCAAATGGCCAACAAGGAAACCCCGCGCTACGACGGCCACTGCATGCACATCGCGGCGGAAGAGGCGCAGCGTCGCATCGCCGCCGGCGAGTCGCACGTGGTGCGCATGAAGGTGCCGAGCGAAGGCGTCTGCGTGGTCAAGGACATGTTGCGCGGCGAGGTCGAGATCGGCTGGGACCGCATCGACATGCAGGTGTTGATGAAGGCCGATGGCCTGCCGACCTACTTCCTGGCCAATGTGGTCGACGATCACCTGATGGGTATCACCCACGTGCTGCGCGGCGAGGAGTGGCTGCCGTCGGCGCCCAAGCTGCTCAAGCTCTACGAATACTTCGGCTGGCAAGCGCCGGTGAACTGCTACATGCCGCTCTTGCGCAATCCGGACAAGAGCAAGCTGTCCAAGCGCAAGAACCCGACCTCGATCACCTTCTACCAGCGCATGGGCTTCCTGCCACAGGCGATGCTCAACTACCTCGGGCGCATGGGCTGGTCGATGCCGGACGAGCGGGAGAAGTTCACGCTCGACGAGATGATCGCCAGCTTCGATATCACCCGCGTTTCGCTGGGGGGACCGATCTTCGACCTGGAGAAGCTCTCCTGGCTCAACGGACAGTGGTTGCGCGAGCTCTCGGTGGAACAGTTCGCCGCCGAAGTGCAGAAGTGGGCCTTCAATCCGGGCTACCTGATGCAGATCGCCCCGCACGTGCAGCAGCGTGTGGAAACCTTCAGCCAGATCGCGCCACTGGCGGGCTTCTTTTTCTCCGGTGCATTGCCGCTCGACCCGGCGCTGTTTGTCCACAAGAAACTCGACGAGACCCAGGTTCGCCAGGTATTGCAGCTGGTCCTGTGGAAGCTCGAGGCGCTGCGGCACTGGCAGAAGGACAACATCACCGGCTGCATCACGGCAGTGGCCGAGCACCTCGGACTGAAGCTGCGTGACGTGATGCCGCTGATGTTTGCCTCGATCACTGGCCAGGCCAGCTCGGTGTCGGTGCTCGATGCGATGGAAATCCTCGGCCCGGACCTGACGCGCTTCCGTCTGCGTCAGGCGTTGGAATTGCTTGGCGGCGCGTCGAAAAAGGAAGCCAAGGAGTGGGAAAAGCTGCTGGCAGTGATCGCCGGCTGAAGCGGCTCGGCGGCCGTCATTTCGGCGGCTGCCGTTCGTCGTGGTAAGTGATTGTTCCTAATGCCAAAAATTCTTCGTCAACGACGGAGAATTGTGTTGACACTGCCCAGGGGCGCCCCTAATATGCGCCCCGTCCTCGAGTTGGGGCTATAGCTCAGCTGGGAGAGCGCTTGCATGGCATGCAAGAGGTCGACGGTTCGATCCCGTCTAGCTCCACCAAACTCGATGAAATTTGCCACCAGCCCGTGTTGACGGGTTGCGTAGAAGGGATTGCGTCCCCTTCGTCTAGTGGCCTAGGACACCGCCCTTTCACGGCGGTAACAGGGGTTCGAGTCCCCTAGGGGACGCCACTTTCCAGCCGCACCGCCCAGGCGTTGCGCTCGTCGGAAGACGTTAAGTTCGGGGCTATAGCTCAGCTGGGAGAGCGCTTGCATGGCATGCAAGAGGTCGACGGTTCGATCCCGTCTAGCTCCACCAATTTCCACGCGCTTCGGCTCCTTGCCGGACCGTATCGAAGGTTACGTCCCCTTCGTCTAGTGGCCTAGGACACCGCCCTTTCACGGCGGTAACAGGGGTTCGAGTCCCCTAGGGGACGCCATTTTTTAGCCCGCCTTGGGCACTCAGGGGTCATCTCTCGCGAGATGGCCCTTTTGTTTTTCTGTCATATGGTTTTCGGCTGCCGTCCGGTCCTGCGTGAGCAGGCGCCGTCGCGCGCACGCGGCGGCATGACGGCGGGCGCTGGCGGAACGGCGGCATGCCGGACGTGTCGGAGTTTGAGCAGCCTGGGGCGCCGTAATGGGTGCAGACGCGTGACAAAGCACGTCGCTCGGGTTCTCATGCTGCGAATCTTGATTGGGAGATCTGTCATGAGCTGGGATAGGGAAGGGGCCTACGTCATCGATGTCCAGGTGTCGGCAGAGCACATCGACGAGCTGGGTCACGCCAATAACGCCGTCTATGTGTCCTGGCTGGAGCGCTGCGCCTGGAGTCATTCGCAGAGCCTGGGGCTGAGCATCGAGGATTATCGGCGGCTGGACCGTGCGATGGCGGTGCTGCGGCACGAGATCGACTATCTGGCCAGTGCATATGAAGGTGACCGGCTGCAGCTGGCCACCTGGATCTGCGAATCGGATCAGCGTCTGCGCATGAAGCGCCAGTTCCAGCTCGTTCGCCCGGCCGACGGGGCCACGCTGCTCCGCGCGCAGACGACCTTCGTCTGCATCGAGTTATCCAGTGGAAAGCCGAAGCGCATGCCCCCCGAGTTCGTCGAGGGGTACGGCAAGGCGCTGGTCGAGCCCTATCCCCTCGAGCTGTGAGGGCTGTCAGCCGCCCTGTTCGGGTCTGCGAACGTCGGACTCCCGGCGCTCTTCGGCGTCCTCGCGCCACTGCTCCTGGACTTCTTGCTTCATCTTCGGATCGGCTTGATGCTTGCCATCGTAATGCGTGTCGTCGCCCATCTGCTGCTGGGTGTTGTCGTGAACGTTCTGCGGGTCTTTCGCATGCGGCTGCATATGGTCGTCGGCGGCCGCGTTGACGGCGATGCCGCCCGCGAGCAGGGTGCCGAACAGAAGTGACGTCAGCTGCGTTGGTTTCATGCCAGCCTCCACATATGTCGAAAAGAATCGGAACTGCGCCTAGTAACGACCCCCGGTCGAGCATCATCGTTCACCTGGTGAGGCGGCCATGAGCGCACACCAGCGCAAGATCATCCACGTCGATTGCGACTGCTTTTTCGCCGCCATCGAGATGCGCGACGACCCGACGCTGGCACAGCGGCCGATCGCCGTCGGTGGCGCGGCGGATCGGCGTGGCGTGATCGCGACCTGCAATTACGAGGCGCGGGCCTTTGGCGTGCGCTCGGCGATGGCTTCGGCCCATGCGCTGCGGCTGTGTCCCGACTTGCTGATTCTGCGGCCGCGCATGGATGTCTACCGCGAAGCCTCGCAGGAGATTCACGGCATCCTGCGCAGCTACACCGATCTCATCGAGCCGCTATCGCTGGACGAGGCCTACCTCGATGTCTCCGCGTGCACGCAGTTCAACGGCAGCGCCACGCGTATCGCCCAAGACATCCGTCGGCGCGTCTGGCAGCAGTTGCGCATCACGGTGTCGGCCGGGGTCGCGCCGAACAAGTTTCTCGCCAAGATCGCCAGCGACTGGAACAAGCCGGACGGCCTGTTCGTCATCACTCCCGCCGAGGTTGGGGCCTTCGTCGCCAGCTTGCCGGTCAAGCGCCTGCATGGTGTTGGGCGGGTCACGGCGGAAAAGCTCGATCGCCTCGGTATTCGGACCTGTGCCGACCTTGGGCAATGGAGTCGGCTGGCGCTGGTGCGCGAATTCGGCGCTTTCGGTGAGCGCCTCTGGGGGCTGGCACAGGGTATCGATGAGCGCCCGGTTCAGGTCGAGCGCAGGCGCCAATCGGTCAGTGTCGAGCAGACCTTCGACCGCGACCTGCCCGACCTGGCTGCTTGCGAAGCGCAACTCGCCGAATTGTTGGCGCAGCTCGAGCGGCGGATCGCCCGGCTGGAGGCGGACTACCGGCCGGGCAAGCCATTCGTGAAGCTGAAATTCCACGATTTTACCCAGACGACCGTCGAGCAGGTTGGCGTCGGCGCGACGCTCGAAGGCTTCACCTCCCTGCTGGCGGGCGCCTACGCCCGCGGCGGACGGCCCGTGCGGCTGATCGGCATAGGCGTGCGTCTGAGCAGCCGACGCGAGCAGGTCGAGCAACTGCGTCTGTTCTGATCCCGACGAAGCGACTCTCGGCACGCTTCGTGCTGCCGATAGCGAAAGAAGTGTGACGGTGCGCATATTTTGACGCGCGACATCGGCGCACAGGCAGGCGACGGTATTTGGACACCCTCAACCATTGTTGTTAAAGTCTCGTCGCCACTGATGGCAGATTGATGTCGGTCATTGTTAGCCGTTCTTCAGCTGAACGCGCAGTGGCTTGTGGGCAAGGGGAGCCGGTGAGTGGGGCTGTTTTCGAGAAAGCGTGATAGCCGGGCGGCGGGGTTGCTCGGCCTTGAGAGCAGCCCGCACGGCATGAGCCTGGCGCAGGTTCTGCGCGAAGCAGGCGCGCCGGCGCAGTTGCGTCTGTGCCAGTACCACGCCGCCGACACTGCCGGCCAGGGTGAGCTGCTCAAGCGGCTGGTCGCCGAACACCGCCTCGAAGGCGCGGCAGTCAACGTGCTGCTGCATCCCTCCGAATACCAGATGTTCCTCCTGGAGGCGCCCGAGGTGCCCGCGGCCGAGCTGCGCGACGCCATGCGCTGGCGCGTCAAGGATTTGATCAGCGAGTCGCTGGAAGAGGTCATCGTCGACTGCTTCTCGCTACCCGAAGACGCCTACCGCGGACGCAACCGCATGGTGTACTGCATCGTCTTCAGCAAGCCGCGCATGCAGCACTACCTGGCGCTCGTCCGGCAGGCCGGCCTGCACTTGCAGAGCATCGACATCACCGAAATGGCGTTCCGCAACCTGGGGCTGCTGGCCGGCGCCGGCAGCGTCAACCTTGCGCTGCTGCGCCTGCGCACCAGCGAAGGCCTGATCAGCGTGCAGAACGGCGCCGACATCTATATGGCCCGGCGTATCGAGAACGGTCTGGCGCGCGCGGCGCAGGACCTCTCCGGGATGACGCTGGAAATCCAGCGCTCGCTCGATTACTTCGAAAGTCAGCTCGGCAAGGGTTACATCAGCCGACTCCTGCTGCTGCCGATGAAGCAGAACGGCGAGGCGACCTTTCAGGCGCTTTCCACGGGCCTGGCCGTCAATCTGCAGCGGCTCGACCTGCGCGAATTGTTCGCCGGTCAGACCGAGGCCGACCTGCCGGAAGCCACGCAGGCCTTCTGCATCGGCGCCGTTGGCGCGGCCCTGCGTCAGGAAGTGCAGTGATGCAGAACGTCAACCTTTTCCAGCAGGAGCAGCGCCGTCACGGCGGGCCGAAGCCGCGTCAGATGGCGCTCGGCTTGGCTTTGCTGCTGGTCGGCATAGTGCTGCACGGCGGCTGGTCCGTCTGGCAATGGCATGCTGCCGGGCAGGCCGCGGAGCGGGCCCAGCAGCTGGCCGAGGCCGAACAGGCGCGACTCGCGCAGTTCAAGGCCAGTTACCGCGAACCGCTGCTCGACCCGCAACTGCCCAAGCAGCTCGCCGAGCGCGAGGCGCAGAACGGTCAGCTGCTGCAGCTTGCCGAGTATCTCGGCAAGCTCGATGCCGAGCGTGCCGAAGGCTTCGTGCCGATCCTCACGGCGCTCGCCGACCGCCACCCGCCGGCTGGCCTGTGGCTGACAACGATCCAGCTGCGCGCCGGCGGCCATGACATGAGCCTGAAAGGGCAGAGTCGCGACCAGGAGCTGCTGCCGCTCTATCTGCAGAGCCTCGGCGTGAGCCCGGCCTTCGCCGGCCGCGAGTTCGCCCGCTTCGACGTGCAGCGCGACGAACGCCAACTGCTCGAATTCACCCTCTCCTCACATGCCGGAGCAGACGATGGCGAATAGCTCCCTTGCTGCTGTGATGCTGCGGTGGCGAGCGCTCGCCCCACGTGAGCAGTGGCTGACCTATGCGGTCGGCCTGGCGCTGCTCGGTCTGCTCTACCTGCTGACGGTAGTCGATCCGCTGACCGAGCGCCGCGAAGCTCTCGACGCCGGGCGCCGCCAGGCCGAGGCCAGCCAGCTGGAAGCTCAGGCGAGCCTGCGCGAACTCGAGGCGAAGCTGGCCGACGACCCCAACCGGCCTTATCGCGAGGCGCTGGACAAGGCGCAGCTGGAACACGAGGCGCTGTCGCAGCGTATCGACGCGCAGACCCGTGCACTGGTTTCGCCGGCGAAGATGAAGCTGTTGCTGCAGGACCTGTTGCGCAATCAGCCGAAGCTGCGTCTGGTCGAGCTGGAGAGTTTCACCGCGCCGCTCCAGCCGCCGGCTGCCGAAGCCGAAGCGGCCGGCGAAAGCAAAGCCGCCGCCGCGGTCAGCTTTTATCGCCACGGTCTGCGGCTGCGCCTGGAGGGTGGCTACTTCGACCTGCTGAATTACCTGCAGGCGGTGCAGGCCTCCGGTTGGCGGCTGCACTGGGACAGCCTCGACTATCAGGTCGAGGAGGCCGGCCCTGCGCAGGCGCGGATCCTCATCGAGTTGCATACCTTGAGTCGCCATGCGGGGTGGGTCGGTGTCTGATCGGGTTCGAATCTTCTGCCTGCTGGTGGTCTGCTTTGTCGGTGATGCCCAGGCCATCGATCCGACGCTGCCAAGCGCCGATCCGCTGCGTGTCGAGGCGGGCGCCGCGCCTGCCAGCGAGGTCCTGCAGCTGCAGGCGATCCTGCGCCTGCCGGGCGCGCCGCGCGCCGTAGTCAATGGTCGCTCGTTGAAGATAGGCGAGCGCCTGGGCGATGCCCGTGTACTGAACATCTATTCGAATTCCGTCCTGATCGAGCGCGAGGGCCGTCGTGAAACGCTGCGCCTCGCCGTCCCGGTCGCCACTCCGAGCAAGCCATGATGTCGATTATCAAGCCACGCCTTGGGCTGCTGAGCCTGATCTGCCTGCTGAGCGCCTGTCAGACCTTCAAGGACGGCGACCGACAGCTCTACGAGCAGAGCGACCGCCTGTTCAAGGAGAGCCTCGAGCAGACTCAGGCCAAGGTGGCGCCGCCGGCGTCGGTCCAGGCTGCACTGATTCCGCCGCTGGCACTCGACGCGCCGGTGCAGGCCGGGCCGCGCTTCGATGTCGCCGCCAACGACATGCCGGCACGCGAATTCTTTCTCAGCCTGATGGACAGCGCCGGGCAGAACCTGCTGGTACATCCCGAGGTGACGGGCAACATCACCTTCAGCCTGCGCAACGTCACCCTCGAGGAAGTGCTCGCGGCAGTGCGCGACAGCTACGGCTATGACTACCGCCGCACGAGCTACGGCTACCAGGTCCTGCCCAATCGCGTGGTCACGCGCACCTATGATCTCAACTATCTCAACCTGCAGCGCCAGGGCATGAGCGATACGCGGGTCAGCTCCGGGCAGGTCGCGGTCAGCGACAACACCGGCACCGCCGCGACCGGAACCACCACCAGCACGACCTCGTCCACGGTCAACGCCAGCCAGTTGCTGACCACCAGTAATGTCGATTTCTGGGGCGAGGTGCGCGAAGTCGTCGCGATGATGATCGGCGGCGAGGAAGGCAACAGCGTGGTGGTCAACCCACAGGCCGGGCTGCTCGTGGTACGTGCGCCGGCGAGCGACCAGCAAGCCGTCGAGCACTTTCTCGAACAGGCACAGCGCAACCTGCAGCGCCAGGTGATCCTCGAGGCGAAAATCCTCGAAGTGAATCTCTCCGATGGCTTCCAGGCGGGCATCAACTGGTCGCAGCTGGGCAGCTTCGGCAACGCCGACATCACCCTCGGGCTGCAGGGCGATGCCCTCGCTGGCGCGCAGGGCATCGGTGGCGTATTCAGCGCCATCGTGCAGAACGGTGATTTCACCGGCGTGCTGCAGCTGCTCGAGACCCAGGGCGACGTGCGCGTGCTGTCCAGTCCGCGCGTGTCGACCCTGAACAATCAGAAAGCGGTGATCAAGGTCGGCACCGACGAATTCTTCGTCACCGACGTGTCCACCACCACCACGACGCTGGCCGGCGGCACCACCGCCCCGGATCTGGACATCACCCTGACGCCGTTCTTTTCCGGGATCTCGCTCGACGTGACGCCGCAGATCGACGAAAACGACCAGGTCACCCTGCATGTCCGGCCCACCGTCAGCCGGGTCCAGGACCAGAACAAGACCATTCAGCTCGGTAGCGACGACAACGTCTTCAACCTGCCGCTGGCGCTGTCGACCATGCGCCAGTCCGACTCGATCGTGCGCGCACGCAGCGGCCAGGTCGTGGTCATCGGCGGCCTGATGGAAAACCGCAACACCAATACCGACGCCAACGTGCCCTGGGCATCGAAGCTGCCGATGGTTGGCGCGCTGTTCCAGCAGCAGCGCAAGGCGCTGCAGCAGACCGAATTGGTGATCCTGCTGCGCCCGCAGGTGATCGATGACCGCGTCTGGCTCGACGACCTGCGCAAGAGCGCCGAGTCGTTCAGTCAGGTGGTGAGGTAAGCCCGTGTACGAGGCGTTCTTCGGCCTGCGCGAGAAGCCGTTCGCGCTCACGCCGAACACCGGCTTCCTGGTGCAGCTGGCGCCCTATCAGGCGTGCCTCAACCTGCTGCGCGTCGCGCTGGCCGAAGGCGAGGGCTTCATCAAGATCACCGGCGAGGTCGGCACCGGCAAGACGCTGCTGTGTCGCGCGCTGCTCAACGAGCTGGACCCTTCGCGCTACCAGCTCGCCTGGTTGCCCAACCCGTCGCTCAGCCCGCTGGCGCTGCGCCAGGCGCTGGCCCATGAGCTGCACGTGCCCGACGTCGAACAGCTGGACACCCACGGGCTGCTCGCCGCGCTTCATGCCCGGCTGATCGAGCTGGCTGGCGAGGGGCGCAGCACCGTCCTGCTGATCGATGAGGCACAGGCGCTGCCGGTCTCGACGCTGGAGGGGCTGCGCCTGCTGACCAACCTGGAAACCGAACAGA
>Ga0209300_1000174_pt1 | contig 40004 bp, 28 predicted proteins | sample Shrwel_input2_RT_FD_187535 | JGI IMG/M metagenome (GOLD analysis project Ga0209300, IMG submission 187535) | Subsurface microbial communities from deep shales in Ohio, USA - Utica-3 well 1 S input2 RT (SPAdes) (version 2) ... | reverse complement strand
TCGAGGTGGTGCTGCTTGGCAAGGGCGTACATTGACTGACAGACCTGGCAAAGACAAAGGAACGGGAGGTTCTATGGGTATCTTGAGTCAATTCAGAAACGGACTGCTTGTGCTGGCAGCCCTCCTGCTGACGGCCTGCTCGGGGATACCATCCTCCGACAAGATGCCGCCCGCTTCGGAACTGGAAGCCGACCCCTATGAGATTGGGGTGGGGGACACCATTACCGTGCATGTCTGGCGTAATCCCGAGCTGGGACAAGCCATTGTGGTCCGGCCCGACGGCTACATTTCACTACCCCTGATGGGGGATGTAAAAGCCGAAGGCAAAGAGCCTGAAGCCCTGGCCTCGGAAATCACCGCGGGCCTTTCTGAATACATCCGGACCCCGGAAGTCACGGTGATGGTGACCAATCCGGTGAGTAAGGAATTCCGCAATCGGGTGCGCATTACCGGCCAGGTCACCTCACCGCAGTCCGTGGCTTTCCAGCCGGGGATGACGGTGCTCGACCTGGTGCTGATGGCCGGCGGCCTCACGGATTTTGCCGCCGACGGTCGTGCCACGCTCTCAAGGATGGTTAATGGTGAATACAAGACCTGGGAGCTGGACCTGGGCGCCATGTTGCGTGACGGCGACATGACCTATAACCACGCCCTGCAACCCGGTGATGTGATTAGTGTGCCTCGTAAGCAGCTGTTTCGTGGGGAACTCTGATGGACCTTCAATTTCTGCTGGATACGCTCCGTGCCGTCAGGCTTGAGCTGTATCGCAAGCGCGTCCTGGCGGCAGTTGTGTTTATGGTGGTTACCGCTGGGGTATTGGCGTTGGCCTATGTGACACCCAAAACTTATACCTCTGAAGCTGTTCTGTATGCCGATCAGAGCAATATTCTAGAGCCGTTGCTACGAGGTCAGGCCGAGGTTACCCAGCTGGACCGGATCAACGAAGCTCGCGAAATGATCGAAAGCCGGAACTTTCTGGAGCAGATTGCTGTGGATACCGGACTGATTCAGGGAAATGAGTCGGACCTTGACCGCAACAAGGTGATAGCCGAGTTAAGGGATGATATTCGGCTGCAAATCAGTAACCGCAATTTCCTTGAACTCAGTTACCGTAGTAGGGATCCAGGCCAGTCATTCCGAATACTCAGCTCCGTATTGGACCGGTTTCTAGAGCGGACATCCCAGAAAAAACGCTCGGAAAGTCAAGGGGCCTACGAGTTCATTGATTCCCAGGTCAAGGCTTACCAGCGTCAACTTGAGGAAGCGGAACAACGTCTGAAGAATTTCCGGATTGCCAACCAGGATGGTACCGAAGGCAATGTCAACGCCCGCATAGAACGGCTGCGTGGCGACATCGAAAACCTGAAACTGGAAATTGAACAGACCCGTTCCCAGATCGACCTCACTCGTGAGCAATTGGCGAGCGAGCAGCCGGTGCGGACTATTGTTTTGGATGAAGGCCGTTCAGCGGCTGAGCGACGGCTGGATAACCTGAATTCGCAACTGGACTCGCTGCTGCTGCAATACCACGAACGCCATCCCGATGTTGTTTCGGTTAGGAGCCAGATTGCCGATCTTGAAGAACAGGTGGCCAATCAGGGCGAGATCGCCCGGGAAGGCGTCAAGACTGAGGTGATGGAAAACCAGGTCTATGAAAAGCTGAAGTTGCAGCTCAACGAGGCAACCACTCGCCTCGCGGTACAGGAAAAACGCCTGGAATCACTTCAGGGCATCTTGGCTGATGCCTATGAGCGTGGTGAAAAAGTGGCGGCGAATGAAGCTGAGCTGGCGGAACTGACCCGCGACTATGACGTTACCCGGGAAGTCTATGAAGACATGCTGCAACGCCGGGAGCGGGCTCGCCTGACCATGACGCTGGATGTTCAGGGCGAGGGTGGCAGTTATCGGATTCAGGAACCAGCAAGTTATCCGGTGACCTGGGATGGCCTGCAGCTCTACCAGGTGGGAATTGCTGGACCATTCCTGGGCAGTGCCATGGTGATGGGCCTTCTGGTGCTTCTGGTCATGGCTGACCAGCGCATACGGTCCCCCAGGACCCTGCAGCTGGCATTGCCACCGGCTGTGCCCGTTCTGGCCAGTATTCCGCACTATAACAGCACCTGGAAAGAGCGGTTGGTGCGCAAGGATGTGCTGGTGCTGGTCTTGATTCTTGGGCTATTCATGGCCGGCTACCTGGCCTTTCTGGTGTTCAGCATCATGGGCGTTACCCCGGAGCAGCTGGTGAACAAGCTCTCGGAACTGCTCGCGGGGGGAGGTCAATAATGGACGACAGCAAGCTGTACAAGGCTCTCTTGAAAGATCAGCAGGAGCGCCAGGGAGAAGCCCGGGCCGAGGACCAGTTCAGGAAAGAGAGGCCGTTCGCATCGGCGCGGCTGAAAATGCCGGATCCGCCACTGCTGAAAACTGACTCCGCGGACCACCGTCCGACGGTTTACGATTCCGGTGTCTCCCTGGGCCTGATCGCCAATCCCAAGCCTTGGTCTCACGCACAATTGCGGGAGCGCAAGATCATCTATTCGGCCATGCCGGATAAACGGATACTGGATGCTTATCGTGAGTGGCGCATCCAGCTGCGTAATCGGGCCGAGGGCAGTAATTTCACGGTGTTGTTCAGCAGCCTCGGGAAAACCGGCGGTTCGGTTCTCACTGCTTTCAACCTGGCAGCCGCGTTTGCCATGGACGCCCATACCTCGGCCCTGCTGGTCGATTGCGACCCCCACCATCGCGAGCTGGCAGGTCTGGTCTCGGTGTCCCTTTCTTCGGGTGTGACCGATTACGTGGCGGATTCCTCGGTATCGATCAAATCCATTCTGTATCCCAGCGGGGTTGACCGCCTGACCGTTGTGCCGGCTGGCACCCAGGTCTCGTCGGCAGTGGAGCTGTTCTCGTCCATGCGCATGCGCGAGCTGATGGATGAGCTGAAGACCCGATACCCCGATCGCTGCATTATTGTTAACGCCCCACCGGTCAGGGCCAGTACCGAAGCTCGGATCCTCGAACGGTTTGCTGACCAGATTGTCTTTGGGGTCCCTTTTGGGGACGTCACCGGTGAACTGGTCACTGAGTATGTGGCTTCGGTGGAGCCCGAGAAATTTTCCGGACTGGTCTTTCAGGAGTGACGCCATGAAACGCAGGGATGAGTTTCCGTATCGCTACGCGCTGTTACTGTTGTCGAGCCTGATGGTTACACCGGCACTGGCGCAGACGGTGTCTGATTCGGTGCAGAACCTTTCCGGCGCCGGCACTGTGTTTGGGGCTGTCACCCACACCCGAATGGACACGGATACCGGCACCGAGAGCAACACCAAACCAAGTCTGGGCGTTTCCGGTGACATCGGAGGCGATTTGCGGCGGGGTGCCAACAGTCTGGCTCTTCGTTATGGCGGCACCCTGGAAACCGAGCGGGACCTGCCAAATGGCGAGCAGACCAGCTCCAATGCCATTAATGGCGCGGCTCGCTACGATTATTTCAATCCTGGTGGGGTGCTGGACATGAATCTCGGCCACACCATTGAGTCGGTGCGTAATGACACCGGATATGTGCTTAATTCCACCGATTACGATACCCGCAATACGCTGACAGCCGGCGCTGGCGTGCGGTTTTATCCGGGCGAGCTGACCAGTTTCCGTGTTTCTGCTCAGGCGGGTAAAAGCTTCGCTAGCGATGACCTGGACGATAGTGAATCCCTGACCACCGAGGCCATACTGAGCCGGCGCCTTTCAGAACGGTCGGAGGGGTCGCTGACGGCCCGTCGCAGCTGGGCGGATGAAAAACGCCTGGATACCACCATTGATACGGCTGAGCTGGGATATGCCCGTGGCCTGGAAACCGGAACCTTCAAGGTCTCTGTCGGTGGCAGCTGGTCAGAGACCGAATTTCCGGACCAGCGGAGCACTCAGGATAGTGATGCCATGACCGGTTATATCGAGCGAATCTGGCTGGCGCCGGATTCCAGCACGACCGTTCGCTACAACCGGGAGTTGTCCGATAGCGCCACCGAGCTGTCACTGAACCTGCCGCCTGAACTGGCCTTTCTGCCAGACAGTGTCCTGCTGCGAGACCTGGTGGTTCGGGACTCCCTACTGCTGGCGCACTCCACGGACCGACTCTGCGGGGTTTGCACGTTCTCTGTGCTGGCGGAAGGCGCCCGCCTGGAATCCCAGCTCAATGATGCAACCACCCATGAATACCGGACCTCGGTGAGACTGGCCATGGATCTGGACCGGTTGCATCAGCTGCTGGTTTCCTGGAACTGGCAGGCCGACGCCGGTGAGGATTCCAGCGACCTGACCGCGCACACCCACATACTGGATATTGCCTTGAGTCGCCGACTGACTGAGAACGTGCGGTTTGGGGGAGGCCTGAACCTGGGCTGGGTGCGTGATGATATTGAGGACCGTGACCAGGAAGATTATGGCCTGAGGGTCTTTCTGACCCGAGACTTCAACCTGATGGCTCGGCGTTGATGCTAAGGAAGAGGTAGAAGGGAATCATGTTCGAACAAAGACGGGCCATTGACTGGCCCCTGGACCAACCGCCGCAGTTGCTGGTGGTCGTGGACACCGAAGAAGAGTTTGACTGGCGGGCAGAGCCGGATCAAAACGCCACGGCGGTTGCGGCCATGGGCTATATTGATCGGGTCCAGACCATCTGCAGTGACTATGGTTTGGCACCCTGCTACGTGATCGACTACCCCGTTGCCAGCCAACCGGCGGGCTATCAACACCTCAAGGCGTTGCTGGCCCGTGGCCAATGCGAGATTGGGGCACACCTGCATCCGTGGGTGAATCCTCCGGTGCAAGAAGAGATTAACCGCTTCAATACCTACCCCGGCAATCTGCCTGAGTCCCTGGAGCGGGAAAAGCTGAAGGTCCTGACAGACACCATCGAAGAAAACCTTGGCACCCGGCCGGTGGCCTACAAGGCCGGACGTTACGGCTTTGGTCCCAATACAGCCTGCACTCTGGAAGAGTTGGGTTATGGCATTGATCTCTCGGTCTGTCCACCGCTGGACAGTACCGCCGATGGTGGCCCCGATTACACCCATTACAACGCCTGGCCCTTCTGGTTTGGCAGCGAAAACCACCCCATTCTCGAACTCCCGTGCACCGGTGGGTTTGTTGGTTGGGCCGGCCATTGGTCGCCAGGGCTTTACCGGGCTGCTCAACGGGCCTGGCGGTTTCGTGCGCCCGGACTGCTAGCCCGTGCGGGCGTTGTGGACCGCTTGATGCTGTCTCCGGAGGGATTCGATCACAAAGAACACATCAAGCTGGTTCGTAGCCTTTACCAACGAGGGTTGCGCGTTTTTACCTGGAGCTTTCACAGCCCAAGTGTGGTGCCAGGGAACACGCCCTATGTGCAAACGGAAGCAGAACTTGAACGCTTCCTGGACAGTTTCCGGGCGTTTTTCGATTTCTTTCTCAATGACCTGGGCGGGCAGGCGACCACACCCAGCGTTCTGCTCAAGCGCATCAAGGAGAGCAAACCATGAGAGTGCTAGGAATTTCACCACTGGATAAAGACGCCACCGTGGCTGTTGTGGAGGATGGCGAAGTCCTGTTCGCGGCTGGCGAGGAACGATTCTCGCGGACCAAGCAGCAGGATGGGTTTCCGCAGTTGGCCCTGGAGAAAGCCCTGTCCTACACAGGGCTGTCCATGTCCGATTTTGACCAGGTGTGCTACCCCTTCCTGACTTGGGAAAACGAGCAGAAGCTGTATCACCGGAACCTGGAGGAGGAGAAAGCATTTCTTCGTGCTTTCAAGCCTGCCGACCTGAGCGAACAGGTCCGGCAGGCGCTGACCAGGGTGCCGGACCGGAATGAGCCCATCCATGGCCTCGAACACCCCAATGCGGTGATGGACAAGGGCTTTCTGCACAGCTCGTTCTACAGCATGGCAGGCGCACAGAAACTGGCGTCCAACAACGCCGCGATAAAGGGGTCCCGGCAATGGAGCGAGGCGGCGACGGCCAGTTTCCGGCATTGGCAGACAGCACTGGAGCAGGGCCTGCAGGCCAATGGCTGGACCGGCGATATCAAACGCATGGATCACCATTTGTCCCATGCGGCTAATAGTTACCTGTGCAGTGGGTTCGAGCGTGCGCTTTGCGTGACGCTCGACGGCTACGGTACAGGCCTGGCTGGCTCTGTGAGTGAAGCCAGCCAGGGCCGGATTCGCCGGTTGCATTCGCTGCCGTTTCCCAATTCCCTGGGCACCCTTTATGAGCATGTCACCTCTAGCCTTGGCTACAAGCCTGGCCGGCATGAAGGCAAGATTGTGGGTCTGGCCAGCTACGGGGATCCGGACATCCTGGGCGATATCCTGCTGGGTCGCATCGAACAGAGTCCCGGCGATTTCCGCATTTATGAAGCCAATAATGTCTACTTTTCCCGTTACCTGGCTTCGCGCTTTCCAAAAATCGATGTGGCCGCCGCGTATCAGGCGGTGCTGGAAAGAGTGGCCGCGGACTACGTGCGTTACTGGGTGCGGAAAACCGGTATCGACACGGTGGTGCTGTCCGGCGGAGTGACCGCCAACGTGAAGCTGAACCAGCGCATCTTCGAGATTGAGGGTGTGAACCACATTTTCATCTACCCAAACATGGGGGATGGCGGCTGCGGTACTGGTGCGGCGCTGTATTCCAGCTGGCCGGGCGGGGTGAAGCCTGCCATCAGCGATGCCTACTTCGGGCCGGATTACACCGAGTCTGAAATGATGGCTGCGTTGGAGGCCGAGGGCTTGAGCTATACCCGACCCGAGCATCTGGCGGCGGACGTCGCGGCCCTGGTCCACAATGGCGAGGTAGTTGCCCGGTTTGACGGGCGCATGGAGTATGGCCCAAGAGCCTTGGGGAACCGTTCTATTCTTTACCACGCCCGTGAGCCCGAGGTGAACCAGTGGCTGAACAAGCGCCTGGGTAGGACCGAGTTCATGCCTTTTGCGCCCGTGACTCTCTACGAGGCTCGCGAACGCTGTTATCACGGCATCAAAGGGGCAGAGCACGCGGCCCAGTTCATGACCATTACCTTCGACTGCACGGATTTCATGCGAGAGACCTGTCCAGCCGCCGTCCATGTGGATGGTACCGCCAGGCCCCAGCTGATCCGGCGTGAGGTGAATCCTGGCTATTACGACATTCTGAGCGAATACGAGAAACTCAGTGGCATTCCCACGCTGATCAATACCAGCTTCAACATGCACGAGGAGCCAATCGTCAACTCCCCGGACGATGCCGTCCGCGCCTTTATGCAGGGAGCCCTGGATTATTTGGTGTTGGGACCTTTCCTGGTCAAGCAACCGAACCCGGCTCATTGACCGGCCAAGGAGGAGATTCGGCCATGAGCGCAGGAAACCTGGTCGTTGACCGCCAACCGGTGCCGTCACCGTCGAGCCTTCGTGGACTGTGGCTGGCCCTGGAAAACCGCACGGCAGCGTCGGTGTTTCTATCCTGGCAGTGGCTGGGCCACTGGCTGGCGGTGTATGCACCCCAGGCGGAACTGTTGCAGGTCAGGAAAGACGGGCGTCTGGTCGGGCTGGGCATTGTGGTGGTCACCGAAGAACGACGGCATGGCGTGTTGCGGTCGCGATGTCTGCGGCTGCATCAGACCGGCTCCCCTCGACTGGACCAGATCTGGATCGAGTACAACGGGTTCCTGGCCGAGCAGGGCCTGGAGCAGCAGGTGGCCCGGGCTTGTTTGACCCATTTGTGTGAGCAGCTGACGGACTGGGACGAATTCATTGTCGGTGCCGTCAGTGCCGATCAGGCCCGACAGTTTGCCGAAATCAGCGGGCTGCACTCGCATTTGCGCTGGCAGGCACCTTGTTATGGTGTCGACCTGAGTGCCTTGAGGGCCACCGGGCAACCTTACCTGGACACCCTGACCGGAAACACCCGCTATCAGATCAACCGTGCCCGGCGCCTATACGAACAGCGCGGGGAGTTGCGGTTGGTGCGCCCGGATAATGTTGATGAGGCCCTGGCCATTTTTGATGGCATCGGACCCCTGCACCTGGATCGTTGGGGCCATGGTCCGGATCAGAGTGGCTACGCCAATCCCGAATTTGTGCGTTTTCACCGCTCACTCATCACCGATCAATGGGCGACCGGCGGTGTGGATCTGGTATCGCTGATGGCCGGTGACCAGGTCATTGCCTCCTTTTACAACCTGCTGTACCGGCAATGCGTTTACTTTTACCTGGGGGGAATGGCCAGGGAGCCGGACAACCGGCTGAAACCGGGCCTTTTGGGCCATGCGTTATGCATTGAAGATTACCGCCACCATGGTTTTCGCTACTACGATTTCATGGGGGGAGACGAGCGTTACAAAAGCCAGTTGGGGAGCTGCCACAACCAGCTGGTTCAGGTCTCGCTGCAGCGTCGTCGACTGAAGCTGAGGGTGGAAGGCGCTGTACGCTCGGCCCGGAACCGGCTGTTAACGGAAGCCGGCAGGGCTGGCGACGTGGATCGGGAAAACGGAGGGCTGCGCTGATGGCGATTCAGGTGGAGCGCCTGGACGGCGCCGAAACAAAAGAATACGAGGCCTTCATTGATCAACACACCGATGCAACCGCCTATCATCATCCGGCCTGGATGCGGGCCATAGAGGAGGCCTACGGCCACCGGTGCTGGCTGATCACTGCCAGGAATACCCAGGGAGCGATGATTGGTGCGTTGCCCGTGTGTCAGATGCGTCGTCCGGTTAGCGATGCGCTGGTTTCCTTACCCTTCTGTGACCTGGGAGGGCCGCTGACGATAGCTGCCGAGCCGCCGAGCCCGGCTGCCGAGATGCTGCTGTCGGGTGCCCGTGACTTGATGTCCCGGACTGGCATTGACCGGCTGACACTCCGGGAAAGGGCGGGCCCTCTCCATGACAGCCGGGAACCGCCCACCACCGCAGGGTCCGGCCTTTCCTCCGAAGCCGCGAAGGTGAGTCTGCTGGCCCGGTTGCCGGAATCCCCGGACCTGTTATTCCAGGGATTCCCGGCCAAGCTTCGTAGCCAGATCCGCAAAGCAGAGAAGAATGGCCTGACCGCCAGTGTGGCCACCGGTCCGGCAGCCTTGAAGGCGTTCTATCCGGTGTTCGCCGCCAACATGCATCGGCTTGGGTCGCCCGTGCACGGGAAAAACTGGTTCCAGGCGCTTGAGCGTCACTATGGGGCCCGGCTGCTGGTAGGCCTGGTGCGGCTCGGACACCGGCCGGTCGCAGCCGGTATCGTGCTTCGACAGGGGCAGACGGCCTGCATCCCCTGGGCCTCGACCCGGGTGGAGTTCAACCATCTTGCGCCCAACATGCTGCTGTACTGGCAACTGCTCCGTTATGTAACCGAGCAGGGCTGCCGGATTTTTGATTTTGGCCGCTCCACACCGGGGGAGGGTACCTTTCGCTTCAAGCGCCAGTGGGGCGCGCAGCCGGTTCCCCTTGTCTGGCGGGAGTACTGTCGTGATGGTTCATTCACCGAGCAGCAACCGGGTGCCGGCGGCCCGGCCCGGCAGTGGGCCGAAGCCTGCTGGCAACGGTTGCCCCTGACCCTGGCCAACCGCCTGGGGCCGAGTTTGAGAAGGCACATCAGCTTATGATGACGTTTGTCCTGGTGGTTACCTTGCTATGTCTGGCGGTTCCCATCTATGTATACGCCGGATATCCGGCGCTGCTGTGGCTGTTCACCCTTCGGCCAGACGGGGCCGTATTCGGCCGCGTTCCTGCGGAGGCGTCTCCCTCCGTGACTCTGATCGTCTCCTGCTACAACGAGGCCGGAGTGATTGGCCAGAAACTCGAGAACGCCCTGGCCCTCGACTATCCGAAGGGCCGCCTGAGCATCATGGTCGTTTCCGATGGTTCCGATGACGGCACCGACGAGCTGGTGCGGGCCTATGAACCGCAGGGTGTCTGCCTGATTCGTCAGGAGGTACGACAGGGCAAGACCATGGGGCTGAACCTGGCCCTGGCAGAGGTGAGTTCGGATCTGGTGGTGTTCAGCGATGCCAATGCCATGTACGCGCCGGACGCCATTACCCGTCTGGTGCGTCATTTTTCCGATCCGAACGTGGGCTATGTGGTGGGTGCCGCGCTTTATACGGATGCCACCGAAGGTGCCAGTGCCGCCGCTGAAAACCGATACTGGCGCTATGAGATCGCCATTAAGCAAATGGAATCGCGACTGCATTCCGTGGTGGGGGGGGATGGCGCCATCTATGCCATCCGGCGCGCACTCTGGCAGCCATTGTTGGCCACGGACATCAACGATTTCGTCAACCCGCTCCAGATCGTTGCTCGTGGGTACCGTGGGGTGTTTGATCCAGAAGCCCGCTGTTTCGAGGAAACCGCCGGGGATTTTAGTCGGGAGGCCGCCCGCAAGGAGCGCATTGTCAATCGCTCGATTCGCGGGTTGATGCGGGTCAAGAGTGCCATGAACCCCTGGAAAACCGGGATATTTGCCTGGCAACTGGTGTCCCACAAGCTCCTTCGCTGGCTGATTCCGCTGTTTCTGCTCATCGCCGGTGCCGGCAGCGTGGTGCTGGCATGGGCCGGCTATTCGTTGTTCCAGGCGGTGACCGCCGCCATCGTGGTTGTCTTGGCACTGGCTCTGGTCGGCCACCTGGCCGGCGACCGTAACCGTTTACCGACCGTGGTCTCGGTACCCTATTACTTTGTGATGGTGAACCTGTTTGCGCTGCGGGGCATTGTGCGAGCCCTGCGGGGCCAAACCCAGATTACCTGGCAGACGGCGAGACCAGCGCAGCGAAGGGAGCAAGGGTGATGTCGAAGTTTGCCTTGCTGTTCCTGATGGTTTTTCTGGGCGGCATCGTCGCGGCCCTGGTGTACAGTGGTACGGCGGCCTTCCTCGTGTATCAGTTGGTGTATTTCCTCAATCCCGATGCCCGGTGGTGGTCGGCGGTTATTCCGGGGCTACGCTATTCCATGATCACCGCGTTGCTGATGATCCTGGTGTTGATGATCAAATACCGGGAGTACAGCCAATGGGCTCCCTGGGCGAAAATGCCCGTCTTCAAGTACTTGATTGCCCTGGTATTGCTGTACTACCTGGCTTACCTGTTCGCAGTAAACCTGCCCTCCCACAAAGCGTTTACATTTGAGTTCACCAAGCTTGCGATCATTGTTCTGGTGGCCTACAAGCTGGTGCATTCCGAGCGCGCGATCACGGCATGCCTGTGGGCTTACGTAATGGGTGCCACCTATATCGGCTATCTGGCCTGGGATACCGGGCGAAATGACCAGGGGAGGGTGGAAGGCATCGGCATGGTGGATGCGCCGGATGCCAACGACACCGCCGCCGCTTTGGTGCCAGCCGCCGTGATCCTGATGTACTACGCGTGGATGGGCAATATGAAAGTGCGTCTGCTGGCGTTGTTCTGCGGGGCGCTGATTGCCAATGGCCTGGTGTTGATCAACAGCCGGGGGGCCTTCCTTGGAGTGGTGGTCAGCCTGTCGATTTTCCTGTTTTTCATGCTGTTTTCCCGCTACCAGCACAAAGGCCAGCGCGCGGCGGCCATTCTCATGATGGTGATCGGTCTCAGTGGTGGACTGTACGTTACCGACGACCTGTTCTGGGAGCGCATGCGCACTTTGCAGTCGGAAGACCAGAATGTCAGTGGCGCCAGCCGCATGACATTCTGGTTCGTTACCTTCGACATGCTGGACGATCACCCCATGGGTGTCGGGATCAACGGCTACCAGACGCTATCACCCATTTACATGGACGAGCAGACCCGTGGTGGCGTTGAGCACCGGGCGGTTCACTCGCTGTGGTTTCAGGGCTTGGCGGAGTTGGGCTGGGCTGGGCTGGTGCTCTTTCTGTTGATGTTGTTGTCGTTGTATCGCCTATCGGCCAAGGCTAAACGGTTTGTCCTGGACCGACAACGAACGGAAGCCTATTTCAAGCTGCTCGCCCTGGAATGCGCGTTATTGGGGTACCTGGCCGCGGGTACGTTCATCGATCGTTTCCGGGCGGAAATCCTGTACTGGATGATTCTCTTCCTGGCGGCGGCCATCAACGTTTATTACCTGCAGCATCAGGCCAATAAGGACATGAGCGATGACACGAAAAATACGGGTGCTTGAATTTATTACCCCGGCGGGTTTCTACGGCGCGGAGCGCTGGGTGCTGGCGCTGGCCAATAACCTGGATGTGGACCTGGTGGCCTGCGATCTGGCGGTGACCCGGGAAAGCGCTAGCCAGGATCTGACGGTGGCCGATGTCTACCCCGAAGGCAGGGGAGAGGTGCATTACCTGGCCATGTCCGGGCGGTTTGACTGGCAGGTCATCAACCAACTGGCCACGATCCTTCGTCAGCGCCAGATCGACATTATTCACACCCACGGCTACAAGTCCGACATTATTGGCCTGCTGGCGGCCCGCAAGGCCGGCATTCGGTGTGTCAGCACTCCCCATGGTTTCTCCGGGAAAGTCGGCCTCAAACTGGCGACGTTCATTCGCATTGGCACTTCCTGTCTGCGCTTCTTCGATGCGGTGGCCCCCCTGTCTGACGAGCTGGCCCAGGACATGCGGCGATTCCGGGTGCCCCGAAAAAAGATCCGTTTGATCCAGAATGGCGTGGATCTTGAAGAAATTGACCGGGAGGCCAGGCTGATGGACCCGCCCGCGGATAGTCGGGAGAGAGTCATTGGCTTTGTTGGACAGATGATTCCCCGGAAGGGCTTGCCGGACCTGTTGTCGGTGTTTGACCAGCTGTACGCCACTGTTCCCGGGCTTCGGCTGCAATTGTTAGGCGATGGCCGGCAACGGCAGGAGTTGGAGGCCACGGCCAGGGCAATGGATTGTGCCGATGCGGTGGAGTTCACCGGGTTCCGGAGCGATCGCCTGGCGTTGATGGCCGGGTTTGATCTGTTCGTGATGACGTCCTGCCTTGAAGGCATTCCCCGTTGCCTGATGGAGGCCATGGCCCTGGGCATTCCGGTAGTGGCCTACGACATTCCGGGCGTGGATCAGTTGATCCGTCACGATGAAACCGGGCTGCTGGCTCCCCTGGGCGATAAGGTTGCATTGGCGGCTTGCTGCCGGCGGTTGCTGGATGACCCCGCGATGGCCAGACAGTTGGCGGCTAATGCCCGTCAAACCATTGAGACTCACTATTCCGCCAGGCGCATGGCGGAGGAATATCAGGCGCTGTTCCGTGAACTGGTGGATGATGGCCTGACTGCCGCCCCATCAGGAAGCAGTGCCAGGGGTGAGGTGTAACGCTTATGTGTGGACTGGCCGGTTTTTTCCGAAGCCCAACCACGCCGGGTCGTGAACGCCATGAAGCCTGGTTACAAAATATGGGCCAGACCATCGTGCATCGTGGTCCTGATGCGGCGGGTGTTTATCTGGACGACCACATGGCGTTGTGCCACCGACGCCTGAGTATTCTGGATCTTAGCGAGGCTGGTAATCAGCCTATGACGTCTGAATCCGGCCGGTACGTGGTGGTCTTCAACGGCGAGATCTATAACTTTCATGCCTTGCGTGAAGAACTGGCAGCACGGGGCATCCGCTTCCACACGCACACAGACACCGAGGTTCTGCTGGCCCTTTATGAACGGGAGGGCCGGGCCTGTCTTGACCGCCTCAACGGCATGTTTGCCATAGTCATCTGGGACAAAGAGGCCCGGAGACTGTTCATGGCGCGGGATCGTCTGGGCAAGAAACCTCTGTATTATTATCAGGCGGCCGGGTGCTTTGCATTCGGCTCCGAAATCAAGGCCCTGCTGGCGCTCCCGTTTGTGCAGACCCGCCTGAGACCGGACGCGGTGCAGGATTTCTTTGCCTACCACTATGTGCCAGACCCCAAAACCATTTACAGCGACATTCATAAGCTGGCACCCGGGCACTGGCTGGAAACCGATGGCGAATGGACCGAAACTGGCGGCTATTGGGATTTGTCTTTCCAGCCTCTGGAAGGACGCTCGCTGGAGCAGATCGAGGAAGGCTTGCTGGAACTCATTGATGACGCGGTGCGCTTGCGCATGGTCAGTGATGTTCCCCTGGGGGCGTTTCTAAGCGGTGGCGTGGATTCCAGCGCGGTGGTCAGCCTGATGGCCCAACACGCAAGCCAACCCGTCACCACCTGCGCTATCGGGTTCGACTCGGACAAGTTTGATGAGGTGATCTACGCCCGGCAGGTAGCGCATCTATTCAATACCGACCACCATGAATTCACGGTGAGAGACAATGTGGCGGGAAAGCTGGCCGACATTGCGCGCTATTTCGACGAGCCCTTTGCCGACGATTCATTCATTCCTACCTGGTTTGTGTCGCGCCTGGCCCGCCAGAAAGTCACGGTGGCCCTGGCCGGGGACGGCGGCGATGAAAACTTCGCGGGCTATGAGAAGTACCACATTGATGCCGTGGAGAACCGTCTGCGCGGGTTGTTTCCCGGGTGGCTGCGCCGCTCGCTGTTCTCCCCCGCCGCCGCCTGGGCTGGTAGGCTGCCGGTGCCGGGGGCGGGCAAGGCCGAGAGCCTGCTGAGCACACTGGCCTGCTCGCCGGACACGGCATTTTACCGCACCAACTGTTTCTTTCGGCCGTCGTTGTGGCAGCAGCTGGTGAATGACGATTTCCGGAGGCTTTCCGGTGATTACGACCCGGCCGCCATTACCAGGGAGCATTATCGCAATGCGCCCGCCGGGGACCACCTCTCCCGAATCCTGTACACGGACATCAAAACCTGGCTACCCGGTGACATACTGGTCAAGGTGGACCGCATGAGCATGGCCAATTCCCTGGAAGCGCGGGCGCCGCTGCTGGATTACCGAGTGGTGGAATACGCCGCCGCCATCCCCGCTGCACTGAAGCTGAAGGGCCGGGAAAAAAAGTTCATTCTCAAGGACACCTTTCGAAAAGCCCTGCCGGATGACATTTTGTACCGCAAGAAAATGGGCTTTTCCGTACCCATGGCGGAATGGCTGCGTCGCGAAATTCGCCCTCTGGCCCACCAGGTATTGACCGATCAACGGGGCGCGTTGGCCTACTGCTTTGACATGCAGCAGGTTCAAAAGCTCTGGCAGGCCCATCTCCAGGGTAGCAATCGCCATACCCAGGAGCTGTGGAGCATGGTGGCGTTCGCGCTCTGGTGGCAGGGCTATGGAGGGCAATTATCATGAACCGGCCAATACGGGTACTGCACCTGACGTTTAACATGGGCATCGGTGGCACCGAGCAGGTGATCCGGCAACTGGTCACCGGGCTGGATGACCGGCAAGTGCGACCGGAGATCCTGTGTATCGATGGTTACGTTGGGCCGTTGGGCGAGCAGTTACAGGACCAGGGCATCCGGATTACGGCATTGTCGCGCCAGCCGGGATTTGACCGGGCGCTGATCCGGAACATTCGGGAGGTCCTGGTTGCCGATAATATTGACGTGGTGCATTGCCATCAATACACACCCTGGGCCTACGGCTGGTTCGCCGCACTTGGCACAGGCGTGAAGGTGGTGTTCACCGAGCACGGGCGTTTTCATCCCGACCGATACCGCTACAAGGCGATACTGGTGAACCAGTTCATGGCATGGTCAACCCGGGCCATGGTGGCCATTTCCAGCGCCACTCGTGATGCCCTGGCTCGGCATGAGTTTATTCCCCGTCGACGCATTGAGGTGGTCTACAACGGTATCGCGCCCCTGCAGCCAGATGCTTCGGAAATGGCTCGGGTGCGTGAGGCGCTGTCGATCCCGCCTCAGGCGTTTGTGGTGGGGACGGTGTCACGCCTGGACCCGATCAAGAACCAGACGATGATGCTCCGGGCCTTTGCTCGCTTTGTGGAGCGCTGCCCTCAGGCCTATCTATTGATCGTGGGGGATGGCCCGGAACGCCAGCCCCTCGAATTGCTGGCGGAGCAACTGGGTGTAAGAGACCAGGTGCGTTTCACCGGGTTTATTGATGCCCCCGTGAACCATCTGGCCCTGATGGATGTGTTTTTGTTGTCGTCTCATTCCGAGGGCACCTCCATGACCCTGTTGGAAGCCATGTCTCTAGGCATTGCCCCGGTGGTGACCGGGGTAGGGGGCAATCCGGAAATTGTGGAGCATGAGCGCAATGGCCTGGTCACCCGGCCCGGCGATGAGGTGGATTTTGCCGACGCCTTAATCCGGCTTTGGGAATGTCCGGAAGATCGCCAGGCATTGTCCGACGCCGCCCGTCGATGTTTCCAGGAAAGGTTTCACCGCGACAGCATGCTGAAGGCCTATCAGGGTATTTATCAGCATTGCCTGCCGGGGAGGGGATAGGCCTATGGCATCGGTCCGTCAGTCGGTCATGTACGCCTCGGTTTCCCGATACCTCCTGGTGGCTATCGGGTTGCTGTCGACCGTCATCATCGCGCGTTTGCTCACCCCGTCGGAACTGGGTATCTGGGCCATTGGCAGCTCCATGGTGATGATCTTGAGTGAATTCCGTCTGCTGGGGGCGGGCATCTACCTGGTGCGTGAGCCGGAACTGTCCGAAACCACGATCCGCAGCGCCCTGGGGGTAACCTACCTGATCTCCTGGAGCATGGGGGCGGCCCTGGTGCTGGCTTCCCCCTTCGTGGCGGAGTTTTACGAGATTGCCAGCCTGGAACCCCTGTTTTACCTGCTGTCGGTGAGTTTCTTCCTGGCGCCTTTTGTGAGTATTCCCAGCGCCTTGCTGGAACGGGCCATGGATTTTCGCACCCTGGGCATCATCTGGGTGTCCGGCGTGGCGGTTGGTCTGGTGGTGACCATTGGCGGCATTCTGCTTGGGCTGAGCTTTCATGCCCTCGCCGTCGGCCTGGGGGCGAACACCATGACCCAGGTCATCCTGGCCAACGCAATGGTTGAGCAACGTTACTGGTGGCCTCGTTTCCACCGCATTCTGCCGGTGGTTCGCCTGGGGGTGTACAGCTCGGCTTCCGGCATGATGAAAAAATCCCTGCTGAACGTACCGGACATGATTATCGGAAAACTGGGCACCACGACCCAGGTGGGTCTGTTTTCCCGGGGCCTGGGGTTTGTCGAGTTCCTCGCATCCAGCGTTCAGCAGGGGGTGAGCCCGGTGATCCTTCCGTATCTCTCCGGCAAGGTTCGTGATCGGGAAGATGTGGCGGATGCCTACCTGCGGGCGGGGGTCATGCTCGGTGCCATCCTCTGGCCGGTGTTGGCGGTAGCGGCGGTGAGCAGTCTGCCGGTAATTCGTTTCTTTTTCGGGGACCAGTGGGACCAGGCAGCGCCGCTGGCCAGTATTCTGGCGTTGTGGGGCATGTTTCGAAGTGTGCATGTGTTGTTGCCGGAACTGCTTCTGTCCACGGGTCGCGAGAGGCTCTTGCTGGTGCGTGAATTTGTGCTCCTGTCGGTGTGTGTGGCCGGCCTCCTGATATTGTTTCGATTTGGCCTGCAGGCGGCAGCGATGTCCTTTCTTCTCGTTGGGCTGGTGGACGTGGCCACGGGGGGCTGGATTGTCAGCCGCCGGTTCTCCTTGATGCCGGGGGAGGTATTGGCGGCCTGGCTGCCCAACCTGGCATTGGCCGCGATTTGTGCCTTGACCGCATGGTCGTTGAATCAGGGGTTGGAACTGGACAAGACCGCGCCCTGGCAGGCGGTTATGGTTCTGGCGGTGGTCCTCACGCCAGTCTGGTATGTCGGTCTCTGGCTACTGCGCAACCCGCTCTGGCAGGAAGTGCGGCCGGCACGCCTGCGGGCGGCGCTTCGAGCCAGACACGGTTGATGGTCTGGGGTTATTCAAGGAGGTGACACGATGGCGATTGCGACAGCGTTGGCCGATGCCCGGCGTGTGTTTCTGGAGGAAAGGCGCCTGCCCATCCGCTGGGTAGCGAAATATCACCGGGTTCGATACAAAAAAGCGCTACGGCGAACCCTTGCACGCTTTGCGGATTTGCCGCCAATGCCCTGCGACGCCAAAGCCGGGACCGAGTTGCACATGCTGACCTGCATTTATGACCTGGACATGGCGGTGGCGGCGCTGAAGTCTCTGCTTCGTTTTCAGCCTTCCCTGGCCGTGGTGATTCACGGGGACCGAACACTGGATTCCGGGCACCGGGCCTTTCTGGAAGACCAGATCCCAGGCTGCCGGGTGATACTGCTGGACGAAGCCAACCGACTCATTGGCCAGGATGCCGAACTGGCGGAAATTCGGGAAAAAATTCCGGGGCGCTTTACCCTGCCATCGGGGTATGAACGTCAGTGTGCCGCCTGGGCGTTAAAAGTGCTGGATTTCTACGCGTTGGCCAATACCGAAAAAATTCTGGTGCTGGACTCGGATACCTTGTTTCTGAGACCACCGACCGAGCTTTTCGAGTGGATTGCGGGAGATGGCCAAACGGCCTTTCACAGTGCCCCTAATGCCCCGAACATTCAGCTGTCGCCCGGTATTGTGGCAGAGGGCTTCCCCAATGTGAGTTACCCTCCGAAGTTCAATGGCGGCCTGTTTGGGTATTCACGCTCCGTGGTTTCCCGGCAGATGATTGTGTCGGTGATGCGGACTTTGTTCGCCAATCCTCAATGGCCTTTATATGGAGATGAGTGTATCTGGCGACTGATCCTGGGTGGCGTACCCGTCGACGTTCTGCCGTTTCGACGATACCCACTAATAGACCTGGTGGGGGCAGAGAAAACCCACGGCGTGGACTTTGATGAGGCCGCTTATGTGCACTTTATCGTCAAGCATCAGGGCGGCTGTTACCGGCGTATTGCGAAGCAGGTGTTGGCCGACATGCAGCGCCAAACCCGCTCTTGATGTAACGAAATGTAACTATATGTACTTTTATTATTTCTAAACGTTTCAATCATTGTCTGGCACCCCTGCGCAATGGCACCAATACTGTAGCTGCGGCGCTTAAAAATGCGGATTCGGGGTGTCTAACATGTACAAAACCGGCTTATTTTCCTTATTGGCGCTGATGTTGGCTTTGGCAGGGTGTCAGTCCATCAGTGATACATCCATTGATGACTTGCCACCGACGGCTGCTGTTCCCGAGACGAGTGAACCCGGAACGGTTTATATCTACTATTACGATGGCATATCCGGCTTGTCGGTTGACGACCTGATATCGGCGGCCAAATATCCTGATAACCCCTCGGAAGTAGTCGCACTTACCGAACTGGCGCGGCTTAATAAGCGTGGTGATAATTTTGGCGCAAGGGTTCGTGGATACATAATTCCGCCCAAAGATGCGAATTATGAGTTTTTCCTCGCTTCCGATGATAATTCCGCACTATACCTGAGCACGGACTCGTCGCCGGACAATCTCTCTCGAATTGCCCTGGTGCCGGGTTGGACCGAGCTCCAGAATTACAGCAAATACTCCAGTCAACGGTCCGGGAACATCTCGTTGACCGCTGGTAACCGGTATTATTTTGAAGTTCTGCACAAGCAGGCGAGCGGGGGAGACCACTTCAGTGTGGCTTGGAGTGCGCCGGGAATAACACAGACTATTATCTCCAGTGAATACTTGGCCTCTTGGGCGCCATCCATCTACGAAGAACCTGCAGCCGGCGTTGATACGGAGGAAATCTTTAGCCTGGGGTATCGAATTGGGTATTTTGATGCCGACAAAGACTTGGCTTTCACGCCGGATTACCCGCCGCTTGATCAGGATGAGGACGGTCTCTATGACAACTGGGAGGTGTATTATGGTCTGAACCCCGCCAATCCCGATGACGCCTCCGTGGATACCGACGGTGATTTGCTCAGTGCCTCGGAAGAATTTCTGCTGGGGACCAATCCCACCAACCCCGACACGTCGGGAGACGGCCTGACCGATGGCGAAAAATACGCCTATGGCCTCGACCCGCTGGATCCGAATGATCTCTACACCGAGGTTGATGGCGAAAGGGTCAACCTTTACGACTATCTCCACGGGGAACCGGAAGCCCCCGAGTTGTCCCGTGAAGACGGGTTTGTCGGCCACTATTTCATAGGCGATCAATTTGATGAATTCGCCATGCGCCGACTGGATAACACCATTGATTTCAGTTGGGGCGGTGGCAGTCCCGATGCTTCCATCCCTGGTGACATGTTCAGCGTACGTTGGTATGGCTGGTTGTACCCGCCCCATGAGTCCGGCACACAGGAATACCAGATTACCATTCGCGGCGATGACGGTGTGCGGGTCTGGCTGGATGGCGAGCAGATTATTGACGGCTGGGTGCCTCAGGCGCCGACCACTTATTCCGCAACGGTTTCACTGGATGCCGCCGATGGTCGGCACGAACTGGTGGTGGAATATTTTGAATCCCGCTTCGATGCGATGGTGCGCTTCTGGCTGGCGGACCCGGTCACGGGTGATGTGATAGACAGCACCGGTGTGATCCAGCGCCCCGTGCTGGAACTCAACGATGACACCGCACTGGTTGACTCCGATGGCGACTCCATCCCGGATGTGTGGGAATTGTCCCATGGCCTGAACCCATGGGTGGATGATGCCCAGGCCATCTATAACGACCAGGGTATTTCCAACCTGGAAGCCTGGGAGTTGGGCGTACATCCCTGGACATTGGAAGAGGTCAGTGCGCCGGTGGACTCTGGTGCCTCCGAGCCAGTCACAACCACGCCCGATGGCAGTGGCGGTGTGATTACCGTGAGCTGGACGGCCCCGGGAACCCGCACCGACGGCACGTCCATATCACTCAGTGAAATTGACTATTACCTGATTAACTACGGACAGGATTCGCAAAGCCTGGGTCAACAGGTGCGGGTGCCATCGGGTACGACCAACTACACCTTTGACACCCTGACCAGTGGTACCTGGTACTTCCAGGTACAGGTTGTGGATACCGATGGCTTGACCAGTGAAGGATCCGAAGTGGTTTCCGCCAATGTTCAGTAACGTCGTGCCAATCCGAGACGAACTTTGATGGTGATGGACATGAGAAAAGATTCTCGCGTAACGGTTTTCAAAGCCCTGGCCATGGGCTTCGGTATCTCCCTGAGTGGGGCGGTGCATGCGGAGCTGATCTTCAAGGAAAATTTTGACGGGATCCCGGACTGGCATTCCGAGCTGCCGGAGAACAATCTTGGATATCTTCCGCGGGATGAGCCTGACACCGCACAGTATCAGGGGATACACAATATCCCCGAGGGCTGGCATGCGGTTCGGCAGGACCCGGTCTGGTCACCGGTCAAGGGGCATCCCGATCGCCACCCCGTTATTGAAATTCTGTCCTCGCACGCAGACAAGGCGCGGGGCGGCACCGGCAAGTCTTTTGTAACCTGGCGTGACAGTTACGATCCCGGTTGGAACCGGTTTAACTCGGATGGCATTTTCTTCTATCGCCTGCCCGGCGACGGTCTTGAAGAAGTGTATGTGGAGTTCTGGATTACCTTCTCCAACGAGGTCGTCGAGTCCTACAACACGGATCGGATGGGCAGTTCCAAGATTCTCCGGTTTCTGAGCCACGATGCGCCCGATGATTTCAATTATCCTGACTGGTGGAATTTCTTTGGCGGCAATCACACGCCCATGTATCTGTGGGGTGTGGGGGGCGAAACCACCTACGGCATTCGTAATTACATTTCCATTTACCGGATGGACGGGGGCGAACCGCTGAATAACAACATTAAAGGCCTGCCCCAGGAAATGCGCAGCAGCGGCGACAATTCGCTGTGGTATTCACCCACGGCAACCGATGGTCAGGGTATTGGAGGCACCGATCCGGCGTTGACCGATTACCGGGACGGCGGGGTGATTGAGTCCGGCCCAGTGGCGATTGATCAGGTATTCGGCGATGAAGGCACTTGGGTGAAAGTAGGGCAGTACGTGAAAATGAATTCTGCACCCGGCGTTGCGGATGGTGAACTGCACCAATACCTGGATGGTCAGCGAATCCTGCACGTGACGGGTATTGAATGGGTCACCCCAAACCAGAACATGAAAAAGTGGAACCTGGTTGCCATAGGCGGTAATGATTTTTTTCAGGGGTACCCCAATTCCCAGAGACACGAGGAATGGTACGCTATCGACGATTTTGCCGTGTACACCAGTCTGCCATCATCCTTGATGGGTGATGGGGCCGCTCCAAACCCACCACCGACCGTGTCCGCTGACTGATTTTCGGTAAATAAATCGTGTTATTGCAGCCCCGTTCAGCGGGGCTCGCTGTTTTGCGTTGTCCTGCTCTGGGGGTTGAGGCTCGAGTCAATGGCTCCCTTCAATCGGCCCATCACATACATGCCATCGAGAACATAGCATCGAATTGCTTCACGGAGAGATCGTGGCCAACGTTTGGCCCGTAGGAACCGTTTGGCCGTTAATATGGCCGGGGCCATTGCGGAAAATGCCAGCAATAGGGCCCCTTCTCGCGGCATTGCCGGAAGCAGTAGTAGTCCGACTAAAGCACCGAGACCGCTGAGGAGCGTCAGGATATAGACCGGGTCATGAAGGTTTTTGAGGGGGTTCGGGTGGTAACTGCGGCCATGCCATGCCTGTCTGTGAAAAAATGCGCTAATGGTTTTGGCATTCCCCAGATGCGCCACGTTCAGAGCATCGGTCATGCTCACGGTGATCCCAGCCATAAGAAACCTGTGATGCAGGTTGGTGTCTTCACCGGATTCCAGGTTTTCATCAAAGCCACCGACTTTTTCGAACAGGAATCTGGGAGCCAGAATTGATGCGCCAATGAGGTGTTTGGGAAGCAAGGCTTTTCCATCCGTTTCCAATAACCAGTGCCGTTCAACCCAGGTGGCGTTTTCCGGGTTCGTTGCCCCGCCGCCCCACACTCGCTCTGGGTCGGTCTTGACGAGGTCTTTCGCCCGGGCGAGGAAATCAGGGTCAACCAGGCAGTCGGCGTCGATAAACACAAGGTATTGTCCTCGGGCCTTCCGGGCGCCGAGATTGCGCACCGCACCGACCTTGGCCCCAGGACACCGGTAAACAGTGATACTCTCCAGCCTTTCGGCATTAGCCCGGGTGTTATCGGTTGAGCCGTTATCAACGACAATAATTTCCGCCGGTGTGCCAGGCGTTATCGTTTGCCGTAGTGAAGCAAGGCATTTTGATATGACCGCTTCTTCGTTATAAGCAGGCACGATGAATGAGAAGTCGGGCCCTTTACTGGCGTTCAGCATTGTTCACACCTGACGACAGACCGAAATTTACCATTGGCTGCTCTAGGAATCTGGCTAAGGCGTTCAACGGTGATGGCGGTGCCCTCTCCGAGCCTCTGCCTGCAGTTTTCCATTAATCGTTCCTGATTGATCTCCGTCAGGCCATCTTCCACCAAGCGCAGGGTGATGGAGCCGGGGCGGTCCTGAACCACCTGGGCTTCCTTGATGCCCTCAACGCCCTTGAATATGTGATCAAGCCGCCCGATACGTCTACCGTCGCTGGTTTCAACGTAGTCGTCTTTCCTGCCGCTGATGGATGCCAGAACCGGGGTGCCAATCGCCGGTTCACTGGGGTAGGCCGGTATGGCTGTGTCGCCAATCTCATATCTGAGCAGGGGCATGGTTCTGTTGGTCAGCGTGGTGGCCGTCAGTACCCTGGTTTCGGAATCCAGGTCATTGGGAGCCAGTTCTGTAATGCCGGGTAGCGGCGATGGGTGATAATGGTGATCGGAACCCTGGCCCGCAAAAAGGACGTACTCTGCCGTGCCGTAGTAATCCATCACCGGACACCCGAAAACAGATTCCATGGTCTCACGCTGGTGGGGTAGAACGGTTTCCGAATTGGTGACAATGATTTTTGGGCTGAATGCCGGCCGGCTGCCACTCCTGCGGAAGTGCATGGCCAGGTCAAAGATGGCCGAGGGGTAACCAATGATCTCTAGCGGTCGGAAACGCTCCAGCTCATCCCGGTACCAGGGAAAGGTCTGGTCGTTGAGGTGGTAGCTGGAAAAAAATTGCTGGTTTTCGGCCCGGTTCATTCGCCAGAAAGGCGGAGTCATTCGCTCCGAGGGCTGGATCATCCTGCCAGCAAAGGTGGCGCGCCTGGCTCCGAAGGGAACGCCGTGGTACTCCTCGTGGTCGACTAGTAGCGCCATGGCGAGCCGGTAGGTCCTGGCATCCACTGCCAAGCTCAGGGGGGTCCCGGTGCTACCGCTGGTGTGCTGAACCATGAAGGGCTTTGCGCCGGGCGCTCTAAAGTCTTGGTGGTGCTTTCTGAGGGTTTGCTTATCTAGAACAGGCAGCTTTCTAACGTCTTCAGGGCGGGTGAAATCATTTTCATGAAGCCCGTGGTCGGCAAACAACTTCTGGTACCAGGGAATGTGGTGGCGGCAATAAGCTGCCATGGCATGGAGCTGTTCGGACTGATGGGTATACACCTCTTGAACGTTCCATTCTCTGGATAGCCGAACCTGTTGGAGAATGTCGTGATAGTTGCCCGAGTACCGGCGTCGGAAGAGATAGTAACCAAAGCTGGAAACCAGAAGGTTTTGCATCCAGATTGGTGATCGATGATAGAGCGCTTCCGCGGTCAGGCTCATAAGTTCTGCCTCTGTCGCAAAGTTATCGGAATCATTTAATACCCATCAGGGCGTTCCGGAACGCTTTCATGGCAGGTCTCGGCAAATTGGTATTTGGGAATTCCAGACCGAACTGGGCCAGCAACGCCCGATTTTTATCAGACAAGTAACCGCGCCCAAAAATTTGCTCTGATATGACATCCCAGTCATCGTTGCCTTCCAACAGGATTGGTCCGTCGTCGGTTAGCAGAACATCCCAACCCACCGAATGAATGTTCCCAACAAGTTGTGCTGCCCGGCGACATAAATCCTTCACCGCACGCCATTGAGGAATTCGAAAGTCGATGATCCGCTGATTGGTATCAGGATGGTTTTGCACGGTTTTGCCTGAAACATAAATGCTGGTTCTGCAATGGGAAATAATACCGGTGTCCGGATCAATACAGGCTAGAAGTCCACCTGATCCCGCATTGCTGGTCACCGCCCCCTCCCGGCCAAGGCGCGCTGAAGCGGCGGTAATATGAATGTTGTCGTCTGGTGTTTTCAGGGTGATGATTCGCAGATTCGGGGCAGCTGTTGGAGAAATGGATTGTAGGCAAGGCGGGCAGCTGATGGTTTTCTCGAACATGACATAGTCAGTGTCGGTATTTGCAGTGTTCTGTTTTATGAATTCCATAAATTCATCGTTAGTCAGCCTTTTGTTGTTAACCATAAAAGGGTGGGTATTTTCCTCTTCAAACCCGACCAGATATATGCCGCGTCCCTGGGTGCCCGCTGACGGTTTCACGATAAAAGAGCTAATGCCATTCTGTTCCAGCAGTCGCGAAAGATTTTCACCCTGCACATACGGAAATTCGATGTCATCCCGCTTTTTGGGACCTGAGTAGGCATAGAGGGCAGATGTCTCAATAGCGTTCTCAGTCATGAGTTTTTTGAACAGCAGCTTGTCGAGTAGCACTGGCTCCAGTCGATTGTTAAGAGCTTTTAAATGCATTGTGAAGTGCTGGTGGGCAGACAGATAATTACGGATGTTCTCCCGGTTTTTTTGATGGAATCCGTAGGCGAAGTATTCTCCCGGGGATAACCCGAGCCGGGATGAAAGCGAGAAAACTTCAAATAGAATGGACGGAAACGGACGGGATTCGTCTGACGAAAGCTTATCGACTAACACCCTGACTTTGCTCATTTTGCTATTCATGGTGTTTTCCTCTGTAGGAAAGCTCTCTTTGCTTGACCTCGATCTGATGGCTCAGTGCCCACAAATGCATTTTGTAAGGAAGGTCCAAACTGCTTCGACTCAAAGGTTCCCTGGTTTTAAAGCCGGCTACCCCTAAAACTTTCGATATTGTTTTTCGGCTCAGGAACAACAGCTTGTCGAGACGGCTGTGCAGGAAAACGTCTTTGGCAGTAATACCGAATCGGTTTTTCAGGAATTCCAGAAATTGTTGTCGGCAAACGCGGTTTACCGGGAGATCGTAAAAACTGATCACGGCCTTTTTCCGGGTTCCGAAATCGGAACGGGCCAGTCCGGCTTCTTCCGCCATTCGTCTTGGAATTGGCCGGTCATAGTTCCCCTTGATGGACCAAGGCATCATCTCGGGGGCGTTGGAAATCCGGTTCAGGCTGGCGATCTGCGAAGCGTACATGAAGGGTACTGGTACATTGATAAACCCGCTCTCCAGTCGAACCTCGGAAAGGTTTAACCCTGAGGTGTCACCCCGGATGATGGCGCTATCAAGGTATTTTTCACCGGGCGACCGGCTCCATAGCTTATCTCCGTGATACCCGGTGAACAGAAGTGAAGGCTGGGTGTTACTCCGGATTTCTCGGCATGCGTGATAAAACGCAAGTTCTGGCTCCGCGGGGCTGGGACAAATAAACAGAGTCTCGTCTTCATCGATGTCTTCCGGGACATAATCCAGAAAACCGACGTCAATGCCGAGGGCCTTTGCGATTTGGGAGCCATCGTCAATCGCTGCATTCGGGCTTAGCCAGGGATGTATCCCAGAACTTGATCGCCGGCTGGTAAAGGCTTTGGTGATTCCCAGGTCGCGTGTTAGCACTGTCGTTGCTGTTGAGTCGTAACCCCGTGAAATGGTGCTGTAGGCCAATAACGGTTTGCGACGGGCTTTGTTTTCCGAATTCTGCCTGATGGTGTGCAGGCTGTGTTTGAGGTGCTGCTGGTATTGCTCAAAGCTTTGCAACGCATCACAGGCGGCTCTTGGTCGTTGACTGATTCCTTGTCGGTTTATTGCGCGCGGGTGGTAAAAAAATTGATGAAGATGGCGTATTTGCTCGTGACTAACCGGAAAGGTCGAGTCGTAGTTCTCAACTCCTGCCAGGATGGCATCGGCCTGTTTTTTATAGTTATTGTCCATATCCGGTTTCGCCCCGAGATAGGCCATCAGGCAAACGAGGCTATTGGAAGCAAAAAACTGATTTTCCAGCTCGGCCAGGAAAAGTCGGTCAACCAGTGCGGTTGAAGGCACAAGCCATACAGTATTTGCATCTATCCGAAGGCCGCTACCAAAAAAGTGATTGCAAGTATGAAAGTTGCCTTGTGTGAAATCGCCATCCCACACGCCCTCAACGATAAACTGGTCGCTGGTTTCCACATCCTGGCCATGCATGACCCTGACATGAAGGGTGTTTTTATCAATGACTGCGATCCAGCCCAAACGGGGCAGTTGTGTCTGCTCAACTGTGCTGATCATGGCTGCAGGCCTCGCATGGTTCCGGGTTGAGTCAGGTAGTGGTCGACGGTTTTTATCTTGCAGATCATGTCAAGCGTGGAGCCGGCATCAATACCTTTGGCCGGGTTGGCGTCCACTGCTTCATGCATTTTGTTTTTGTCCCAGATATCCGCTTTGAGTGTGTCGGTCAGCTCGTGAAGAAGGCGCTCTTCGTATAGATGATCGTAGTTGAACCAGCCCAGTCTGGGCTTTTGCTTTCCCCGCATTTGCGAGAGGGCCTCGCGGGCAATGCGTAAGCCCCGGGACAATTCTTGCAGCAATATCGGGTACCGGGCCGGAACCAGGGTTGCTGCTAGCGACTCATTCAGCAAATCAGGTTTTCGGGCCTTCAGCATGTACCGGTTGGCTCGGTTATGAATTCGCTCGGAAAAGGGTAAACAGCGGGTCAACTCGACCAGGGTCGGATCCGCAAAGGGAAGAGTGTAGCCAATGGAGCCGGATGCCGCGTGCGCCTGTTTAAGAATGTACTGGCGAGCCCTGTGGCCCATGTTGAAATTTTCGAGAGCCTGCTGCCAATCACCGCAACTCCGGTAATCTTCTTCTATCGCGTTCGTTACCCGTTGTCGGGTTTCATTACGATGGGTGTCAAGCATGGCTTGCCCGGCAGCCGAGACAAACCAGTGGCTGGCCGGCGGTGTGCAATAACGTTCGATACCCTTGCGAACCTGGTCTTCGCTGATCAACCTTTTGTTTAGCAGCAATAAAGAGGCAGAGAGCTTGTGAGCCCGGGAACCCCAACTCATCAGTCCATAGTGCCCACCCAAAAGTTCACCCAGTACGCCGCTCATCATTGGCGCGTTTTTCCATTGCTGGATGTTTTGTGAGGCCAGGAACCAGATGGGGAAAACGGCAGAACCCAGCTCTTCAAGCATGTGTTCGATCAGCTCCACGGTGATTGGGCTATGGCGAACGTCGACAAACAGGTGGTCCAGTCTTTGTAAGCCGGTCAGTTTTCTGGCCAGTTCTATTTCACGACTGGAAAGATCACCGTGGGTATAGGCGCCAGCCAGGTTTTGCGCGCCGTTGAGTAGGAGAGTGCGCGAATCCCAGCCAGCCGACATCATGATGACCGACGCCGGGGAGGACGCAAGCTTCTGCGACAGCCTGTTGATAACTTGTTCCAGCAGCTGGTCGGTCTGCTGGTTTGTAACAGCCAGGCTGGTGGATATTCGTCCGGTCGATACGCTTGGATTTGGCTGCGACTCGATCGCCAATCTTGTTCCTGGCTCTGTTTGGTAGATGGACTTGTAGAAAGTGGCGCTGTTGACTGTGAACCCGGTATGGAGGTATTGCTGAATCGACGGCCAGTCGATGGCATCATCTGGTGTGGCGAGGTTCTCTTTCCGGTTTGAAACCAGTACCCGATGTCTGTCTTGCCTCCAGTAAACAATGGCAGTGCCGAGATGGTCACATTTTATCTCCAGAGAGAGGCTGGCTTCCGAGAAATGAATGTGGGTACCAGCTGGCTGGAGCTGACTGTCTTCGGTCTGGCCTTGCGAGTTGTGACATTCCCCGATGAATAACCTAAAACCGTTAGTTACATTGGCCTGAATAAAACGTGGGTTGAGATGCCGGGTATACAGTTCAACCCCCTGGTTTTGGTATGTCGGTGATTGGCCTGGCAGGTTTAAAGGGGCGCCAACCGCAATCAGGAACGAGTTGGGCATCATGCCGTCGACTCCTCTTGCTTGCGCATTTTCAGAACGCGGGCCGGGTTGCCTCCGACAATGCTCCATGGGGCTTCGGCTTTGCTAATGTAAACACTGCCGGCGGCAAGAATGCTGTGGGCGGGAACATCGGCCATGACCAACGCGCCGTTTCCGATCCAGCAATCCTCGCCAACCTCTGTCTTGTCGAACGATCCACCCTGTTCCTGTATGGGTTTGTCGGTCTGCGAAAAGTTGTGTTGGCCCTTGCCGCTGAGTATGTGAACGCCGCTGCCCAGCAGGGTGTTCGCACCAATGGTGCATTTGCCGACGTTACACTGGGGGCCTATATAAACACCGGGGCCAATGGTGGTGTCGCGATGTGAGAACACGGTCAGAAACCCTATCGAGGTTTCGTCGGAGGTGTTGGGGCAGGCCAGACGATAGAATGCAGCCCGTGAATAGACCCCCAGTTTCCCGGGGATTAGGCTGAACGTCTGGGAAAAAGCCTGAAAGGTACTGTCCCGGCCCGCAACACGCCCCAGCCAGTCGCACAGCAGATAGACGGGAAAAGCGAGAGCCAGAAACACGTTCTTTATGGTTCTTTTCACAGTCTTACGCGTCGCCATTATCGTTCCACCCTGGTGGCCAGCCATTTTTGTTCTTTTTGGAGCCGGAACCCTGTCAGCCCTTTCACCAGCCGGCAGCCCATGCGGGCAAGCAGCGCGGTCCAGGTTAACGATACCGGGTTAGGCGCTGGCGGCATGCCTGCCCCGGTAGCTGGCGCCTCCGGACCAATTGCAGCCATCGTTTGATGGGGGCCGTAGTTCTGAAGCAGGATCACCTGTATCCGCGTCATGGCCCGTTCCGGGCTCTTGCTTAGGGTTGTTGTTACATAATTATAGAACTCGGCCGCCCTGGCGCGGTATTGATTCGCCAGCTCGGTATCCCAGTGGGCGGCCTGGAATAACAGCATGGCTTTGCGCATGTCCTGGGCAACCCAGGTGTCGTTGGCAAACTCCAGTTCCTCGGGGCGTGACAGGAAGGTTTGTTCGTTGGCCAGCATCCACCGGGCATAGTGACGAAACGATGCCAACGCGTATTGGTAAGCGTCATCAAATGCGCCCTGTTCCTCTTTGACCCCCAGAAATCGGGATACGGCCGCCAGAAGCACGAGGTAGGACCAGCTGTTTTCCGCGTCAAGCAGGTTTCTGTCCCTGATCGGGTCCTGGGGGTGGATGGTGCTGAAGAGAACCCGCTCCGCTCGGGCCAGCCACCCTGACTGGGGTTCCAGTACATGGGCATCGAGCAGGGTATTCAGGTAATTCCCGGTGCCCCGGTTAAAAGGGTAGACATGGGGCGTGGGCTTGCGTCGTGCAAGCAGCGAACGGATCTGGGGAACGTCCCGTCGCTTGATTCTTAGCAGTTGCTCCAGGAAAGAGCCGCTCCCTTCATGCAGATTGGTTATCCAGGAGGCCAGGTCCAGTACGGCCTGGCGGGAATCATCGGCACCGGTGAGTAAGTGGTGGTATAGAAGTCCGGTTAAGTAGCAGTGTTCTTCGGCTGGCCCACCACCAGTCTGCCCCGGGGTGCTGCTGGTGTCATTATGGCGGCTAAACGTGCGATGGGTGGCTGTATGGGCTGGCAGATAGTGGTCGGTGTGCCAGAACAGGCCATGGTTGTATTCCGCGCGATCCAGCTCGGTGTGGTAGATGTCGATATCGACAACATGGCGGGCCAGGTCGTCCATCAGCTCAAACCAGCGAGGGTCGCCGGTCAGAGCAAACTGCCGTGCGAATCCATGGATCGGGTCATACTGGTTGTTGTAATGGGATACCAGCGGTGGGGTTCCTGGCGGCTGGTACAGCGTTTCATGGTCGGCGAACAGGTCGCCAAAATGACGCCACCCGTATTCGTCAATAGCTTCGCGTTTGGCAAAGAAGTTGTCCGGTCCCTCCAGGCCTTCCTGCAGTATGCTGTCCAGGGCATCCTTCGAATTGTGCGCGGTGAACCAGGGGAATGCTTGCCCCGCCTGGTATACCGATGCATCCAGTGCGGGAATCATCGGCTGGTATACCCAGGATAGGTCAGTTTGGGCATCATGGTAGCTGAACACGGTTCTCAGCGACTTCTGTTCACCGCCCTGCAGTTCATGGCAGCGATTGTCTGGTTGTTCCGGGAACAGGCCGGCGACGACGGTGGCGTTGCCTTCTTTCTGGTTGTGTGTGTATTCCAAACTACTGGGGAAGTTCTGCCAGAAACCCGGCATGGCCGTCGTCAGTGTGCCGCGGCCAGTGACTGTCAGTCCGGGGTTGCTCCGTTTGCCAATGCACAGACGCTGGGTGCTGGCGTTGAGGCGATAACCCTGAAAGTGGGTTGTAAGCTTGCCTTCCCTGTCCACGTGATTGAGGCTGTTCCAGTGATCGCCGCCGCTGGAATCCTGGTAAAGGGACAGTGCCTCGCCATCAAACCGATACTCCGGATGATTCACCATATCGGGTTGGAGCGTGGCCCGGTCGCCATCCAGTTGGGTGATCAGCGTCAGACTTCGCAGGTAAACAGAGCCCTCGTCGCCCAAGTCCCAAAGCCCCCCGCGATGGCGAGCCCGGTTCGGGTTGTGAATCTTAAAATCAACCGTTACCAACGGCGTGTCATTGTAAATGGTCAGGGTGCAGCGGAAGCGGCAGAGGGAGCGCCGCTCTGGCTGTTGCCAGTCCCCTTCAAGCGTTGCCTGTACATAGAGCGCGCCCCTGGTGTGAATCTGCCAATCCGAGTCTACGACCGCCTTGCACTGGTCTCCAGTTTTCGCGGTCAGCCGGGCTCTGGTGGTGATGGACTGGTTGCCCTTGATGCTTTCCCAGGCCGGTTGGCAGGTGTGAAGGAGCAGGCACACGGAGGGAGTCTGGATCCGGGTGCCGCACTCCAGAGTCTCAACCTGGGGTGTTTGTGTTTCCCAGTTTGCAGGATATCCGGTCCTGGTCAGGATCAGATTCGTCCTTTGCCCGGCAGCTACCCTTGTTAGGGTTTCAACCTGCACCCAACGGATACTGCCATCGGGCCACGAACTCAGACGTGTAAAGCAGGCTGTCACTCCACGTCCCTGTTCATTGACCAGTTTTAGCTGGCTGGTATCTTCCAGTTCGCCTTGCGAAAAGGGTACGCCAATACTGACAGGCTCGCCGTGTCGGGAGAGACCAGCGGTTTCATTTAAGCGAATAGTGACGGGTTCCATGATGTACTCGGCAGCCCAATTCCCTCTGACGTAACAAGCATAGCTGTAAAAAGTGATAACATAAAGTTACACAAAGTAACGAAAAGCGATGTCGGAAAGCGAAATTCAAGAAGAAGTTAGTTGTAGGCTCTGACGCTGGTTTCGAACCGCGTTGATGGCATTCTCGCAGCTCAGTGTGTCGCATTCGGCCATCAGGGTGACCAGGGCAAAACGGCTTTCTCCCTGAAGAGTGGCCGGCACTTGTAGCAACTTGGCATTCCGGTAGCTTCGAGCCTGATAAGAGCCCACCTGATACCACTGATGGACCGCGACTTTCTTGCGTGTGAGGAGGTGTTGGTAGACAGTGACCTGGTTATCGACCTCGCTGACATGCCATATCTCGCCGTCGATAGCTGGCCGAAGATAGGGCACCAGCTTGTTATCGGACTCCCGGGAACGCACGGATTGGGCGACTGACACCCAAACATCATTTTGATCTCGCCATAACTGTTGTTGCAGAACTTCTGGCAGCTTCAGGCGGATGGGTGGGGTTGCCTGGTCAAAGGGGGTGAGCCCCACGGAGGTTGGTTGCCAGGCCGTGGAGGCGGTGGCGGTAAACTGGGCCAGCTGGATCAGAAGCGGCCCGGCGAGAACCGCAATGACGAGGCCGACAATACCCCGTCGCTGGAATGTGGATGCGGGTGTCACGGATGCCTGGTGGGCGAGGACGCGGCGTTTGGCCGGGGCGAGATACAATGCCGGCAGAATGAAGGCACCGTAGATCAGCCATCCCAGCATTTCATGGTCGGTCAGCAGTGGGCTTTGCATCTGGCTTTCATAGCCAATCACCACCAACACAAAGATCCGGACCCAATTGGCGATCAGTCCGATCACCATGGCTGCGGCCACCAGCCCTGCCCATCCTCTCCACCGGTAGTCGTTAAGTATGGAGACGACTGCGGCCAGAAGGATGGAAATCGCGAAGTAGCGAATACCGGAGCAGCCATCGGCAATGACCAATCTTCCCCAGGGTAGCGTGATGGTATTGCCTTCAATCAGCGCGGTCATTCCGAAGAATTTGACCCAGTGACTGACCACCGCACTGGCCAGGGCTACCAGTGCCGGGATCAGGTCAGCCCATATGGGAAGTGCCAGGGACAACAGCAGCACGTAAGGCAAAAAGCGCAGGGCGCTGTTCAGGCCAAGCATGGCCCAGGCAATGCAGAGCATGCCCGGCGGCAGCAACAGATAACCGAGAGTGTCGATGCGGACCATTTCCACCAGCGCCCATGCCAGTGTCACCACAATAAGCAGGGCAGACCCGGTGGTAGCATGGGGCCTGGCGAATGGCCGGGGTGCGGTGGCTGCACCTGGCGGATGTACAATCAGCAGAATAACGAAGAGAACCGCGGTTGCAAGACCGTGTGCCAGTACCTGTTCGAACGCCAGCCATTGTTTGGTGAGTCTGGCCCAGGTTGGAAAAAAAATGATGACGGATACCGCAGTAACCAGCAGGTAGGGGCGGTAGAGATGAAGGTTGTCCAGTGTTTTCCTTAACATGGTCTCGGGCAGGCCTGTCGCGCGTCTCTAATGACATTATGGATACGCGGTAACGAGAGATACAAGAAAAGCCAGCCGAAGCTGGCTTTTCCCGTGGTCCGGTCAGGCTTTCTGACGGCGACGTGCGGCTCCAAGACCCGCAAGGCCCAGCCCCAGTAGTGCCAGGGTACCGGGTTCGGGTACCGGGATGACGGATTCGATACTGACCACCAAGTCGTTGAAGTCCTGGTCTGAAGCATCGCTGGAATAGAGCAGGTCCTCCCAAGCCAGGATGAACTCGCTGTCTGTCCAGACGCCAGCCGAATTGTCAGCGATCTGAATGATATCGCTGTTGTTGCCCTGATAGGCGACCATCTGGTCGTTGTTACCGTTCAGGAGGCTGTCTGAATAGAAAGTCGGTCCATCGCTGGTGCCCAGGTAGAAGCCGAACTCGTTACCGGCGAAATCAATTCCGGTATCCGCCAGTGAAACGAACACCGAACCGTCGCTTTTGATGGACAGTGTAGCTTGTGAACCTGTGGTGTCAGGTCCGTCAAACAGCTCCACCCAGGTTGAAGGGCTGTATCTGTCGTACACCCCAAAGGTGTTGAAGTTGGCGTTGCCAGCAATTTCAACAACAAAGGTGCTGAAGCTACCGCCGGTTCCGGTTACCGCCCAATAACTGTCGAGGCCATCATCGAGGTAATCCGAATAGGCGTCAATGGAGGACCCCGAAGCAGGACTGACGGTAATGTCGTCCAATACTGTCTGCAGGTTGGGGTTACCGGGATCGGAACTTGTATTACTCACCAACGCGTTGGCTGAAGTAGCGCAGGCGGACATGGCCACCGCCGCTACGATAAGTTTGAGTTTCATGAGAGTGTCTCCGGTTGTTAGCGCTAATTCCTTGTAGTTTGCCCTGCAACCAGGCTGTCTCCTTGATTTCGAGAGATCCTTGGCTTTCCGTCCCATCCTCACGAATGGTTTGGCAACCGGTCGGGTTAATCCCGAACCTTATTGTATGTTTAGCGATAACCGTGCCAGTTTTTAAGTGCTTGATATGATAGGGAAAAGGTATTTCTGGTGTGGGTGGATGTAAAAGTTTTCGACAATGGCAGTGGAGGGGGGGGGCGGTCCGATCCATAACGTGCTTTAAATCGGCGCGAAGGAGCGGACCGTCAGCTCTGTTTACATTGCTTGTTTGGCCTGCTCAAGATGGTCGGTAATGGCTTTGTTACCGGGCGCCATAGACACCGCTTGTTCAAGGATCCTGATGGCTTCATCGTGTCGACCAGCCATGTGCAGGAGCCAGCCGTGGGTGTCGAGCACCGCGGGATTGTCTGTCGCGCGACTGTATGCTTGCTCCGACAGGGCAAGAGCCCGCTCTGGATCGTCTTCCCGGAGAATCCAGGCCAGGTTGTTCAGCGCGGTCACGTTGCCGGGATTATTCTCCAAAACCGTTTCGTAATGCGGCACCGCCAATTGCCCCTGACCACTGGCCAGCAGCCAGTCGGCATGGGCCATGTTGGCGGCTGGGTTCTCCGGCTGTTGTTCGATCCACTGGCTGGTGACTGAACCGGTTGCTTCTGGCCCTTCCGCCCGTGCCAGTCGTAGTAGTGTTGGAATCAGTACGTTGCGGTTCTGTTCCTGCCATTGTGCCAACAGGTAGTCGAAGGCTTGGGTGGTTCCCTCATGGGCCTCAAGTATGGTCGTGCGAGCGAGAATGGTGGGGCTGGTTTGGCCCGTGACCTGCTCCACTGCGGCAATTTCTTCAAGTGCCTGACCAAGTTTGCCTTCTGCCTGTGAAATGGCCGCCGGCAGCAAGAGTACCCGCACGTTGTCGGGCGCCAAGCCGATGGCCTCGGTGGCCTTGGTCCTGGCGGCTTGATAGTTTCCGGCTTCGACAGCGGCCCGCGTCTCCGCCAAAAGGAGCTCGATGTCAGCCTGTTTTACATAGGTGGAATCCGTTTGCCGCCACTGGCTCAGGTGCGCCCGCGCTGAGTCAAAGTTTCCCCTGCCGGTCTCAACCAGTGCCGACAGAACATCGGTGTTTTGTTCCAGCTCTGGTTGCTGCCGGGCAATATCGTTCAGCCAGGCAAGAACGTCTTCCGCTGAGTGATCGCGAGCGTATAACCGGGCGGCCTGCTGCAGTGGGGCAATGCGGTCCGGCATACGCTGGGCCACCTCCAGAAGCTGCTGGATGGCCAGTTTCGGTTGCCCACTTTTGACATGATGGTGGGCCAGGGCAAGGCGAAGGCGGCTGCGCTCTGGCTCATTATTAATGGCCTTTTTTAGGCTTGCGAGCCCCGCCTGTTGGTGCTTCTCATCCTCGAAAGACAAGGCCAGAATGCCATGCATGGCAATAATATCGTTATCGTTTGGGCGTGCTTCCATGGCCCGTTTGAGCGTGGCCAGGGCTTCCTCGCGTTTTCCGGTGTCGATCTGGGCCATTGCCGCAGCCCGGAGAAAGGGGGTCGGCGTTGTCTCCGGGTCGAGATTGTCAGCTAGAAGGCGACTGCCTTCCTCGGGGTTGCCGGTGCCCGTGGTGAGAGCGCCAAGCATCAGTGCGGCAGCCCGGTTATCGGGATCCAGCTCCAGCATATCGCCAAGAATACGCTTGGCTTCATCGATGTTGCCTTCCTGAAGAGCGGCGATGGCGGCTTCCCCCTGTTCCATGGCGGTATTGTTCCGGTTTTCCGCGAGAATCTTGTTATAGACCTGGGCCTCCACGGCTTTGCCTTGTTCGGTCAGCACCCGGGACAGCAGGGTCAGGATGTCACGGCGTATGGGCAGGAACAGGTCCGAGGCCGGTAATTCGCCAGCGGCATCGGTGAGTGTCTGCGCGGCGTCTTCGAGATTGTTTTCCTGATACTGGGCCATGCCTTTCCAGTAGCGTATCCGCGCATCTGGCCGATTTTGTTCCATCCAGTCATTGGCCGTGCGGACTGCCTGGGCCGACTGCTCCAGATCCAGCTGTGACCGAAGCGTACCGACTGCGGCCGTGACATCAGAAGGGTGGTTTGCCATCAGGTTGCGGAATAGAGAAAGCGCCTCGGTGCTGTCACCGGAAATTCGCAGGGCTTCTGCCCTCAACAGTGAAAGCCGGGTTTGTTGTTCCGGGGTATCCGGCTGAAACTGGTCGAGCGTCTCCCGTGCGGAAAGGTGCTTACCCTGTAGCAGGTATGCCTCGGCCAGAGGTAGGGCCACTTTGTCTGTTCGTTCGTCAAACCAGGGCGACAGTAGTTCGGCGGCTTCACGGGCTGCGCCAATCTCCAGGTAAAGTTCCGCTAACCGCACGACATGATCCACATTGCCGGGGTCTGCCTTGATGGCATTTCTGAGCTCCAACAGCGCAGATCGATATTGCCGTTGATCGGCATAGGTTTCCGCGCGCTCTATGTGCGATGCCGCTTCGTCGGTATTTGGCGAGTCACTGCCGTTGCATCCGGTTAGCATTGGCAGGATCAGGGCGAAGGCGGCCACCAGGGTGGCCAGTGGGCGTCTGGTGTCATGACCGGCTGGTTTCATTTCTGGAACTCCTCCTTGATGGTAAGGCGACCGGGCCCGGAGAAGGGCTTTAGGGTGTGGAAATGGGGGTCGAGGTTTCTATCCGGTATTTGTCCGTCAGGTTGTAAAGTGTGGGGCGCGTCACCCCCAGTAGCCTTGAAGCCCGGGACATATTGAAACCGGTGTTCTGAAGGGCCTGGATGATGGCTCCGCGTTCTGCTTTTTCCCGAACCTGGCGAAGATTCAACTGGCTGGCATGATCATTGTCTGACTGCTGCAATTGAAGGTCGTCGGCCGATACCCGCTTGCCGTCAGCCATAATGATGGCTCGCTTGATCTTGTTGATCATTTCCCGGACATTGCCAGGCCAGTGGTAGCCATTGATGGCCTGGACCGCATCCTCGGCGAAGCATAGGTTGGGGCGCTCCATATCAGTACCCAGCTGCTTGAGCAGGGAGCGAGCAATAACCAGGGCATCGCCGTTTCGCTCACGTAGGGCGGGGACGTCCAGGGTGATTTCGGCAATGCGGTAATACAGGTCTTCCCGGAATTCGCCCTGATCGACCAGTTCCTGGACATTGCGATGGGTAGCGCACACCACCCGCACATCCACGGGTATGGGCTTGACTGAGCCTACCCGGTCAACGACCCGTTCCTGCAGGAAACGAAGCAGTTTCGCCTGCAGGGCCATTGGCATGTCGCCAATTTCGTCGAGGAACAGGGTGCCGCCATTGGCGCTTTCAATCTTGCCTTTCTTTGCCTGGGTCGCGCCGGTGAATGAGCCTTTCTCGAAACCGAAAAGTTCGCTTTCTAGCAGGTTCTCGGGGATGGCAGCGCAGTTGATTGCGGCAAAAGGCTTTTCTGCGCGGGGGCTGCGGTCGTGCAGGGCTTTGGCCAGCAGCTCCTTGCCGGTGCCGGTTTCGCCGGTAATCAGTGTGGTGACATCCGTTGGAGCCACTTTTTCGATGGTCCGGCAAATGGCCAGCATTTCCGGGCTGGCCGCGACAATGCCTTTGATGTTGGAGTAGGTGTCGCTGCTGGTCAGTTCGCTGTTTTCTTTCTCCAACTCGGCAAGACGGAAGGCTCGATTAACAACAAAGGTAAGAATGTCGGCATCCAGAGGTTTCTGGTAAAAATCGCTCGCCCCCATGCCGATCGCCTTGATGGCATTCTCACGATCTTCCCTTCCGGTCACAACAATGACCTTCGTGGCCGGAGCCAGTTTCAGGATATCTTCCAGAAGGGCAAACCCCTCCGTTGCGCCGCCCGGGTCTGGAGGTAACCCGAGATCCAGTGTTACCACCTGGGGCTCCAGTCGACGAAGGGCAGCCAACGCCGATGTGCGATCCGCGACAACCGATACCTCAATGTCATCGCTGAAACACCAGCGCATTTGACTTTGCAGGCCCGGGTCGTCCTCAACTATCAGCAAATGCTTCACGGCAACAACCAGTCCTTTGATCGATGTTATTGTATGGTCAGAGAAACGGCTGACACATGGTTGTGTTTTAGCCACTCCTGATCTGAGTTATAACTGATTATTGACGCTTTGCAACGCTGATTCCTGAAAATAGTTTATTGTGACGAATTATTGGCGCCGGATTTGGTTCATCGACGCCAGAGAATGTTTCGGCATGCTCGGATGGTGAGTTGTCAGGATGGGCAAGAGGCAGTTTGATGGAAAAGCACGAACCCACACCAGGTTCGCTGGTGACATCCATATCACCGCCAAGCTCCCGGATATATTCCTTGGCCTGGTAGGCGCCGATGCCCATTCCCGTCAGGCCCTTGGTGCTCTCGAACGGTTTGAACAATCGGGTATGGATAAATTCTTCGGTCATGCCGCTGCCATTGTCCTGAATAAACAGCACGACACTGCTTTTGGTGGTTTTCAGATTGATTGTAACTTCGCCATCTGGCGGGGTGGCGTCCTGCGCATTTCGCACCAGATGTGCCAACACATTTCGTAATTGCTTGCGGTCAGCGCGCACTTCTATGACATCGGCAGGCGGTTGTTGCAGCACCGGAGCAGGGAGCCGCCGCGAAAGATCCTCGGTGACTTCCAGGAGCAGGGAGCAGAGGTCCGTGGTGGTTAGCGGGTCGGTGTTGTTCTCCATGGGATTGCGGATCTGCTCCACCAGGTTCGACATCTTTTGAACCGCATGGTCGGTGGTGGCAATCATGTCATCAAAAAACGCCGGGTTGTTCCTGTGTCTGGGGGCATTACTGACCATAAGGGAAAGCTGGGCGATCAGTGTCTTGAGGTCGTGAACCATGAATGCAGTGGCCTTGTTGACTGCCTCAAACTGCATGGCCCTCGAGAGTCGGTTCTGGGCATCCGCCTGGGCCAATAAGTTACAGCTCTGGCGCGCCACGACCTTGATCAGGTCAAAATTTTCCCAGTTCAGCTCCACGTTCGCCCAGGATTTGCCAACAACCACCATTCCATACAGGTCCTTGCCAAGGTAGAGCGGGATAATCAGCCAGGCGTTCGGCAGGTTGGCAAGGGTGTCGGGCAGGGGCGGCAGTTTATGGGTCAGGGCAGCGGCTTCATAATCTGTCAGGTCGATAATCCATTCCCGCTCCTGAAGATACATGACCAGTTCCGTATCCCTGTCGATGATGGTGTAGCGGGGCACAGTCATGTTCACGCTCGCCTGCAGAATGTAGTTCTGTTGGTCGTCCTGCAGCCATAACGCGCCCGCATTGCTCTCCACCAGCCCCGCCAGTATTCCGATGACCCGGTCGGGCAGAGGCGGATCGTCGCCAAGATTTGCCAGCTCCCGGGTCATTTTCAGCCATTCCTCGCGGTAGTCGTACTTGTAGTCGAAGAAATTCCGGCTGATGAAAACCATTAACCGCGCCCGGATCCTGCGCGACAGAATCAATGTGGCCAGGAACGCCAGGGCGATGGTGATGAAAACGACCTCCAGCG
>Ga0209300_1000173_pt1 | contig 40061 bp, 48 predicted proteins | sample Shrwel_input2_RT_FD_187535 | JGI IMG/M metagenome (GOLD analysis project Ga0209300, IMG submission 187535) | Subsurface microbial communities from deep shales in Ohio, USA - Utica-3 well 1 S input2 RT (SPAdes) (version 2) ... | reverse complement strand
CACCGCCCTCAGCACCGCCAACGCGGCAGCCAGTGACGCGGCGGACGCTGTAGCCGTGGCAGACGACGTGCAGACCTTCCAAGCGGAGCTGGACGACCTCTCGTACCGCGTTGACCAGCTCTCAGGTGGCGACACCAGCGACCTGATGCTTGGGTCCAACAACCTCAGCGATGTCAACGACGCCATCGTAGCCCGGAGCAACCTCGATGTCCTCTCAACGAGTGAAGTTTCATCTGCCGTTGGGCAAGGAATTGCCGACCACGAAGCGGCAGCCGACCCCCACCCGCAGTACCTCACCGCAGAAGAAGTCGGCGGAGCAGCCGCCTACGATGTCGGGATCGCAACAGGAGAGCTGACCACCAACTCTCGGGTCACGTCGGTCGTGAACAACGCCGTCACTGCGCACACCAACGCCAGCAATCCGCACCCGCAGTACGCCCTGACCTCGGGGCTGGGTGAGGCGGCGAGCTACAACGTAGGCTCCGCCTCTGGCGAGCTGACCACGAACGCACAGGCCACCACAATCTCCAGCGCCTCGGCTGCTAACGCGGTATCGACGCACGAAGGCGCGACCGATCCGCACCCGCAGTATCTCCGCGAGAGCGAGCTGCCGACGGCGACCACCAACACGGCTGGTATCGTCCAGCTCTCAGACAGCACAGGCAGCACCAGCTCCGCAGTAGCAGCAACTGCCAAGGCAGTCAGTTCTGCGGTAGCTTCTGCCTCACAAGCACTGGCTACACATAAGACCAGCGGGGACCACGACTCTCGGTACTACACCAAGACTGAGATAGACGCTCGCAAAGAGCTAGTTGGCGGCTATACCCGCACGCCCGTTAACCAAGCACTGTACTTCCAAGTTCCTAAGACTATAGTACAGACTACTGGTACAGGCAACACGAAGGTTAGCTGGACGGATTTGGCGCAGGATACGTACTTCTCGGGCCACGACACATCTTGGTGGTATCCTGATTCTCTGTTCGACCGTACTAACCACGAGTTCGTTGCACCCATCGCAGGGATGTACTACTTCTTTGCGCAGTTAATGCGTCGCCCTAATAACGACCAAGCCGCGAACTTCGGGTTCATGAAGAATGGTGTGCGCATGGATGGTAGTGGTTCCCAGCCGGGCGGCCCGCAAGGCTTTGCTCCGGGCGGTGCCGACCTCAACGGCGGGAACACGTATACCTCTGCCCGTATCGAGGTGTACATCTACATGAATGCCGGTGATCGTATGGCGGTTTACCAAGCCGGCCAAGTGACTATCCATGCTAACACGTCCGGTACTGTGCCTAGCTGGTTCGGTGGTCATATCCTATAACAACAAGGAGGCATGATGTCTACGCAGATGGAGGGGGTTACTTCGGCTGCCTCTAAGCTGGCCCCCTCCATCGCGGCAGGGGGCATCACTGTATTCGGGATTCCGCTACCCGACATCCTCGTGGTAGCGACTCTCGTGTACACCTTACTTCAAATCTACTTTCTAATCAAGGACCGCTGGATTACTCCGCGCATCAAGCGACGGAAGGAGATTCGCGTCAACACCAAACGAGCAAGGGAGAAAGATCATGGCAGCGACGAGTGACAAGCTCGGCCAGCTTCACGCTATCTTCACCGAATACCTGCTCTCCCTTCTCGAACCGAGCACCAACGAGGAGGGCGAGGAGATTCCGGCCTCGCTGTCTGCTCCGCAGATGGCGGTAATCGCCAAGTTCCTCAAGGACAACAACATCGCAGCCGTCGATGACGACGATGATGAAGTCGCCCAGCTCAAGGAGGCCCTGCGCAGCCGGGCCAAAGCCCGAGGCTTCTCCGCCGAGGACGCAGACCTAGCGATGGAGGGCGCAACCTATGGGATGACGCACTGACATGGACCTTCGCAAACGCATTCAGCTCCTCATGGTGCTGCAAGGGCACTACAAGGAGTTCGTCACCTTCCTTCGGGACTGTATGGAGTTCCTTGGGTTCGACTCGACCGAGATTCAGGAAGACATCGGGGGCTACCTCCAGTACGGGCCGCACTACCTCATGGTGCAGGCCCAGCGCGGGCAGGCCAAGTCCACGATCACCGCAATCTTCGCTGTATGGTGTCTGATCCACGACCCAAAGTTCCGAGTTCTCATCGTGTCAGCCGGTGGCACACAGGCGAACGAGATCGCCACCCTCGTCACCCGGCTGATCCTGCACATGCCCTGCCTCGCCTGCCTACGCCCCGACCGTAACCGGGGCGACCGGGTCAGCACCGAGGCATTCGACGTGTACGGCGAGCTGAAAGGCGTCGATAAGTCGCCCAGCGTGGCGTGCGTCGGCATCACCGGCAACCTGCCGGGCAAGCGTGCCGACCTTCTGATCGCCGACGACGTGGAATCCCCGAAGAACGCCCGGACGCCGGGGCAGCGAGAAGTGCTGCTCGGGCTGACCCGCGAGTTCTCCTCGATCTGCCAGACTGGCCGGATCGTGTACCTCGGGACGCCGCAGACCGATGCCTCGATCTACAACACGCTGCCCGGCCGTGGCTTCGCCGTCCGTATCTGGACCGGCCGATACCCGACCGACGAGCAGATGCAGAACTACGGCGGGATGCTCGCCCCGATCATCAAGCGCCGCGTCGCCAGCAACCCCGGGCTCCAGTCCGGTGGCGGCCTCGCGCTCGATCAAGGGCAGCCCGTCGACCCTAAGCTCCAAGACGAGGAGTTCCTACAGAAGAAAGAGCGCGACCAAGGCCCGTCCAGCTTCCAGCTCCAGTACATGCTGAACACCAAGCTGGCCGACGCCGAGCGCTACCCGCTCAAGCCCATCGCTCTCGTCGTCATGAACCTCAACGACCGCCTGCCGCTCGTCGTTGAACGTGGCATGTCGGCGGAGTTCCGGCGCAGCTATCAGGTCGGCCATCAGCAGTTCGATGTCATGGCACCGCACGAGGTAGGCAAGGAGCTATCCGACACCTTCACTCGGCTCATGTTCATCGACCCTGCCGGCGGCGGCAAGAACGGCGACGAGACAGCGTACGCCATCGTGGACCACCTCAATGGTAAGCTGTTCGTCCGAGCGGTCGGCGGCGTACCCGGTGGCTACGACAAGGAACGCCTGACTCGCCTCGCCAAGCTCGCGGCGAAGTGGAAGCCCAACCTTATCCGCGTCGAGCAGAACATGGGTTACGGTGCCTTCATTCAGGTCTGGCTGCCCATCCTCCGTCAGCACTACAAGTGCAACGTCGAGGACGAGTGGAACAGCCAGCAGAAGGAAACCCGCATCATCGACACCCTTGAGCCGATCATGGCCCGAGGCTCCCTGATCGTTGATGAGTCCGTGATCCTGCAAGACTGGGACAGCACTACGCACGTCAGCGCCGAGAAGCGCCAACTGTACACGCTAGCCCACCAGCTATGCAACGTCACCCGCGACCGTGGGGCGCTCGTCCACGATGATCGCCTCGACGCTCTCGCCTCCGCCTGCCGGTACTTCGTCAACGCAATGGCGAAAGACCAAGAGAAGGAAGAAGCGGCGATCCGCCGTCGCGAGTTCGAGAAGTGGGCGGCCGATCCGCTCCAGCACAACCGTCATCAGCACCCGGGCCGTACCGGGCGCTTCGCATCAGCCAATCCCAAACGAAGGAAACGATAATGCGCATCGAGAATCTTGCCTCACCCGGCCCGATCAACAACTCTTGTTACCTGCGCCGCGAGGCAGCACGTGCCATCTCCTACCACGAGATTCAAGCCGACCGCCGTGGCTCTCCGGCCGACGGTGCTACTGAGCTGGCTGCCTTCTTCGAGGACTGCCGCTCGAACGTGCCCGGTGCCTCGCCCTACGGCGGCCTCGCCGACAACCAAGCCGTCGTATCCGATGGCGACGTGGTCAACGTGGGCGGTACGGACTACACCGTGGCCGTCTCCGGCAACACCATCACCGGCTTCACCGCCGTATAAGGACCGATCATGTACGAGAACTTGAAGATGGAGTTCTCGCCGGAAGGTCTGGCCCTCCTGAAACAATGGGAGGGCCTTCGCCTCCGAGCCTACAAGGACTCCGGCGGCGTCTGGACCATCGGGTACGGACACATCGAGACTGCCAAACCCGGCATGACGATCACCGAGGAGCAGGCCACCGAACTGCTGCTCGACTACGACCTTCCGAAGTACGAGAGCGCGGTCAACCGCTACGTCACCGTGGCCCTGTCCCAGCTCCAGTTCGACGCCCTCGTCGTGTTCTGCTTCAACGTCGGCATCCGCGCCTTCAAGACCTCGACTCTGCTCAAGGTGCTGAATCGCGGAGACTACGACGACGTTGATGACCAGTACATGCGCTGGGTGTACGTCAACAAAGAGCGGGTGCAGGGGCTGGTGAACCGCCGAGCGGCCTCAGCCGTCATGTTCAACCGAGGAATCTTCAATGGCAATCCTGCTTAGCCTCGGGTCGAAGTTCGGCTTCGCCCTGTTCCGCATTCTCCTGACGATCTTCTCCACCCGGATCGTCGAGAAGGGAGTTGCGGTGGTAGCCTTCAAGAGCCTGCGATGGCTCGCTGCCCAAACGACCAACGAGGTGGATAACGAAGTGGTACGGCAAATGGAAATCGCCTACTACGGGGAGGAGCGTTATGCTCAAGTACGCAATCGGCCTGCTCGTCCTATTGGTGATTAGCCTCGGCTTCACAGCCAAGGGACTGATCGACACCAAGGAGGAGCTGGTCCTAAAGGCTCAAGACCTCAAGGACATGCAGAAGCGTCAAGAGTCCATGACGGACCACTACGAGCAGCAACTATCCGATCTCCAACAAGCAGTAGCCCGGCGAGACGCACGGATCAACCTGCTCGCCCGGCAGGCCGACGAGGCCAAGGAACGATACGATGAAGTCGAGAGCAAGCACCCTGACTGGGCTGACACTCGGACTCCTGACGATGTTGCTGACCGGCTGTGCGAGTACGTCAACTGCACTGGCCCCCGAGTTCAAGGAAGCCCGCATCCCTGAGTCATGGGTCGGGCCGTGCCCCAGCCCTCAGATCAACGCTGGCACGGCCGGTGGGCTGGCCAAGGGCCTCATCTCGTACGAGGAAGCCCTCAATTCCTGCGAGGGCAAGCTCCTCGACGTGCGCGCATGGCTCGAATCCCGGGATCAGGTCGCACATGAGGCAGGAGACGGCCAGAACAAGGCCACACGGGACGATCAGGAGTGACCCGGTAGGGTTGGATGGCCCAGCCCTACCGCCTCTCACACGGCCTGTACGGGCCTTATAGGAGCAATGCTATGTTGCAGTTCGCGTGGAGTAGTGCTTGGTGGTGGTTTCTGACCATCGCCGAGATCGTATGCTACCTCGCCTTCGCCATTTGGGCGCTCAGCAAGGTACCCAGCATCCGTCGGCACACTGGAGTTTGGCTTAGCCACGCTCTGCGTGGCGTCAGACGGGCCGTAGAGGCCATTGAGAGACGCGTGAGATCGGGCCGGTAGGTAGGCCCAGGGAAGGGCTACACGGGCTGGCACACGAGCTGTGCGGGCGATATAGCCGGTACTACACCCTTTGTGGCGGCCGAGGAAGCCTTGGGCGTAAAATTGATGCGCTATTGCGAGGGGCCTCCCTCTGGACCGCGCTGAGCGCTCTCCCCCGTAGGGGGCCGCCGGCTGGGCGCTGGGCTGGCTCGCCTCGCAGCGCTCAATATCGCTCGCCAGCACGTCTCCCACTCCACACAACCGACGATAGCACATGGGATGGGCAAGGTCAAGGGGCCAGGGAGAACAGCCGTGAGACGGCCTGATAGGCGCTTCTAGGCGTATGCGCGCGCGGACGCATGGACACGCGCATGCGGGGGCCGTATCTATATCATTTCATTGGATATTCTCGGGCGATCCACTAATAGGATAGGAAACGCTCGTATCTATTGCTCCCAATGGTCGCCAGACAGATTGGCCAGACGGATACCAGACACATACCGTATGCCATACGTATGAGACTGGGCAGCGAGCCACCACGAGGCATCCTGAGACATCCTGACGGATGGAAGGACACGGATAGGACAGACAGACATGGACAGATAGGCTTGACAGACAGACCACCGGCTAGTAACCTATGAGACACGCCTAGCAGGACAGGCAAGTAAGGAACCTAGAAGAATCGCAGATAGGGACCTTGACAAGACAGACAGACCTGCTAGGATATGAGACACGAGGCAGCACGAAGCGAAGCATCTAGGTACAGTCAAAGATAAAGACGTAAAAACTCTAGTCCTGGTTGCATAGTGTAGTGTGGTGAGGTGGAGTAGCCGATACGGCCGAAGCCGAACCCGCCTTGACAGGCAAGAGAAGTTGAAGTAAGATGTAAGCGAGGCTGTCCGCACCAGCGGCTCGACTCGGCACCACGGTTAAGTCTCGACGGTGTATAACAAAGGGAGACTTCTAGTTTGACCCACTAGACCAAACGGGTTGACAAAGCAGTAGAAGTGAAGTAAACTGTAAACAGGCTGATTCAAGGCTAGGCAAGAAAGCGAGAATCCTTGACAACCTGAACTAGAGTAGAAGGCGAGTCAGGCGGACATGGACAGTTCTAATCGGATCAGGATGATCGAGCTTGACAAGGTTGGTATCCTAAACTACCATGTGGGTACAAACTGAGCAGGACCAAGCGAGACGCACCAGTAGTGCAAGACTCGTCGGCAGACAGGCCGGTGGATAGGCAAAGCTCTCGGGTGGAGTCTTGAAGCAAACGTAGGTAGGCACCAAGGTAACGGGTGAGTACGTTACGGGCGGGCTGAGGCTTGCCGCCCTGAAAGAATCAAGCCGAGCGATCAGGTCGCGTTCCCGGTAATGCAGGGAGAATGGACCCGGCTTCTCAAAGCTGACAGGTACTACTTCCTTTGTGGCGGCTGTATCTGTAAGTTTTGACAAGCTGACAGGGAGACTGACTCATGGCTCAATTTGCCAAGCGTATCAAGCGGTGTGAAGCGGATCGAAACAAGCGGGCTCGCTTGCAAGGTACGCCGGAGAGACGCGCCGAGCTTGATCGTATGAATCAGGCCGGGGTGAAGAAGGAATCCCACGCCATAGGCGACGGGTGGAGGAATGGCCGTACCGTCAAGGTGAAGGCCAAGGAAACGAAGCGCAAGTCTGCTGCCCAAGTGCAGCGCAATCACTAACGTCGAGGTGTATCATGAAACTGATCGAGAAAGCTGCCGAAGTAACTAAACTGATCTCGTCCATCGAAGGCCGTGGCAAAAAGCTGGACGCCGACATCCATCGGTGTGCAGTGTCCTGTCTGTACCACGCCGACAAACATGGCGACGTGACGCTGCTACAAAAGCTGATCGAGGCGCTGCCGAAGTCTGCCCGTCGCAATGCGGTGATTGGCTGGGCGTGTGCATTCGGGAAGTTTGCGCCGAGTGAGGACGGCAAGAGTGTGGTGTTCAACCGTGAGCAAGAGTCTGACATCGACCAAGCCATGAGCATTGCGCCTTGGGAGTTTGCACCGGAGCAGAAGTTCCGCCCGTTCGATCTTGACAAGGAACTTGACAAGCTGCTCAAGAAAGCGATCGAAGCGGCCGAGTCTGGCGACGAGCGCCACAACGTGGACAGCGACAAGCTGGCCGCAGTGCGCCGGGCCGTGTCCGGCTTGGCACAATGACGGGTAGCGTCTGGACTGAGGAGCGTTGGCATCTGCATTGGGCAGGTGCCACCCAGTTCCTGGTCTGGCTGCACTTCCAACCCGAGCGAGTTAAGGCTTGCATCATCCATGACGGACGGTATTGGGTCGTCCGCTATACGTATCTGTGAGGTGTATCATGTCCAATGCAAACGATACTGGTGGACTGGTAGTATACGAGGTATTATCTCAGATGGATCGGTATTCTGCGCCGGTATCGCTCGGCTTATATCTTGAGTACGAGGATGCCAAGGAACGCCAGCGGCAAGAACAAGCGACGTATCCAAACGACGACACGTACGTCACGGCTCGTCGTGTCAAGTGAGACCAGCCGCCTGTGCATTCCATGAGTGCACAGGTGCGGGTGGTGACTTGCCACTACTGACGCGGAGTTAATACCATGAGAGATTTTGTGAACATGTACCAGTACCCACGCGGCACCGTTTGTGTCACCCGAATGTACCGCAGCACGCCGGTAGCGCTGCGCGTCGATGACCACCTGTATTGGTTCGGATGTTACTCGATCCTTTGATCTGCCTGCTATATCACTGACTGACACTGGAGTTACGACCATGACCATCAAAGTTCTCATCTCTGCCCAGCTCTCGACCATCAGCCCGGAGCAGAACCGCAACGTGCATCACTTCCTGCGCCGTGACCTGACTGCTAGCCTGCTGGCTGGTGGCATTCAGGGATTCCGTGAGGTGACTGGTGTGTACCGTGGCCAGCGTGAGCGTTCGTTCCTCGTCGAGGTCGACGTGCTGACCGAGAATCATGTGGCCTCGTTCGCTGAGCTGGCCCGCCGGTACAGCCAAGAGTCCGTCTTGTTTGTGGGCGAGGATGATGTCGGCTGCCTGCTGTACACCGACGGGCGTGAGCAAGGACAGCTTGAGTTTCTGCCCGGCAAATGGCACCGCTTCGACCCGACCATCGCCGGCAGTGAGCCCGAGTCCTACACCGTCGACGGCGACGACTACTTCACTATCTCATAGGTGCAATCATGAATACGTACCTGCATAAACCCATGAGCTTTGGCGTCAAGATGCGCAAGCTGTACGACAACAAGTACATCGTGCCGGCCAGCATCCGTGACGAGATGATCGAGGTGGCCGAAGCCGGTGGCCGCCACGTCGAGCGCGACCTCATCGCATACGTCGATGAGCATGGCGAGTGGCTGGATGGGTAGGCTTCAACAAGAGTGCCGTTAATCGAGGGAGGCAAGGATGCGGAAGCGTTCACGTTACCATGAGTGGGGAGATCGGCACCCATACTGGGCGTTCTTCCTGTACATCGCAGGCTGGCTGGGAGTCTTCGTCATCCTGTGCTTCATCGAGTGGGGAATACCGGGAGTCACAACATGAGCATCGTTGACAGCATCATCCAGCGCAAGCGCGGCGAGCCTTCGCACTACATCGAGCGTCCGGTGAGCAAGACTGCCGGCCACTCTGCCACCGAGGGCGGGCTGCGTGGGCATAGCGTCGGTGACACATGGCCGTACCGTGTGGTAGGTTACGGCAATGGCATGTGGGCTATCGAGACTAACGGCGGCGGAGGCGTGCGCAGTACGCCGCCCATGTTCTCCGTCTCCGGTGCGCACGAGATTGCCCGGCTGCTGGCTCGGGCTGAGCGGGAGCGCGATCTTGCGCCCGGGACGTGGCCGCTGAGTGTGGCCGACGAGGTGGGCCGGCAGCAGGCACGAGCGCTGCGTTTGACTCCTACCCTGACGGGCAGCTTGGGTTCATGCTAACGGCGCTGAGACAGGCGCACAGGAGGATTCACATGGCACTGTATAATGCCAAGCAGCGGCGCGAGCTGCGCCGGCACATCGAGGACACGGTACGTCGGATGGGCGTGCCTCCCGGTTGGGGACCGGACGGGGCTGCGGTCACGCCGGGACACTGGCCGTTCGTGTTCAGCATCCAGCGTCACGACAAGCATCGCTATCGGGCCAGCGCCAGCACCACCACCGATGCAGTTGGCGGGGTCGGGCTGCTCGTCGAGCGGCTGGTTCCGTATGACGAGGGCTATCCGGGCGCGTTCCGGTACGATCTGCTATCGCAAGCGGTGGCCGCGTACACCGGGCTGCACCCGCACACCGCAGGTGATACGGTGTGGTTCCATGAGCTGGTGCCGGACACGGACGACGGCGTGCCTGTGCCGGGCACGTACAACGAGGAGCTGCACGACCTGCTGTACGGCCACGTCCTCGCCGCCGAAGGTAGCGTGTACCTGTCCCGGGATCGGGAGAGTGGCGCACCTGTCGCATATCAGGTGTTCCGCAACAAGGACATCGACTCGGAGCTGTACTACCACGTCGAGTGGCGCGATCTCTCCGACGGTGGGCCGGATGCTCCGCTGCACTGGTCAACCCTGCACTACTTCGCCAACAACATCATCGACTGAGGACTACCCAATGAGCGATAACACTACCAACGTGCATGGCTTGCTCGTCTCCTTCATCCTCGGCACTGGGATGTACGGCCCGGACGCCGGGGCCATCGAGCAAGGCAAGCTCAACTCTGCCGACGAAGATGCGCCGGTATTCATCGTGGCTTCGGTGCCCAACTGCCCTGAGCGTCCGAGTACCGCCGACGGCACGGCATACTTCTACGTCCTGCAAGGCAACTGCCCGAGCGATGTGGTCCGGGCAGTAGTCAAGGACTCGCCGGCAGGTAACAACATCCTGCTGTTCGGCAAGACCTTCGGTGCGCAGCACGCCGACGCGGTGGTCGCTGCCCTGCAAGACCTGATCCCGCGTGTGACCGAGCAGCTTGACTCCGCGCTCGGCAGCATCGTCGGCAACGTCGACCCGGAGGGAGGCACAGTTCACTGATGTTTGATTCATGGGAGTCAGAGCTGGGGGCGGTGGGTATCTCACCGCTCTCTGAGTGTGGCCTGCTGGGCCGCGACGATCAGTATGGCACCGCGCTTGCCATTGGGTACAAGCTGCTGGAGCAAGACGATGAGCAAGCAACCGAAGTTTAGCGTCAACCAAAAGGTTCGCATCGAGGGCGAGCCGCTGATCGCCCGCCGAGCCATCGACCCTAATCCGCACCTGCTGCTGCCGGAGGGCGAGGACATCGGCAAGGTCGGCGTGGTCGTTGAGGTCTGGACTTACCCGGACTGTCCGCACTTCGCTATCGACTACGACATCGAGCTGGACGACGAGTACATCGTCTGCATCAGCGAAGACTACCTCAGCACCGACGAAGGAGAGTGACCATGAGCATCATCATCAAGGCCCTGCAACTGGCACACCGCAAGCTCGGCCGAGACGTGGCCAAGCACGACGCCCGGATCGAGAAGTCCGAGGAGGAGATCGAGACTGCCGGCATCGTGTACCAAGCGCAAGTCGAGGTGGCTCAGGCCGAGTACCAAGACGCGCTGGCCAAGGCTGCCCGCATCCGCGACTACTCGCTGCGTGATGCGAACGACCAACTCAACGAGAAGATCAGCAAGCACGATGCCCGCATCCGTGATTCGCGGGTTGCCCGCAAGCCGCTCAATACCCTGCACCGCAAGCTGGGTCAGGCACTGGAAACCCACGATAAACAGGAGACTCAACTCGCCTCGGAATAAGTGATCCACTAATAGGATAATCAAACCGCAACTTATAAGCGATAGATAATACTGTATCTATTGCAACCGAATGAAACTCTAGGAGATTGAAGACAATGGCTACCAAGACTATCGCCGCACTGAACGAAGAAGCCACCGCCAAGCGTGAGCAGGCTGCCAAGCTGATCGAGAAAGCCGAGGCCCTCGAAGCACAGGCCAAGGCACAGGGCGAGGTGTTCGACCACAAGGCAGGCGACCCGGTGCGTGTCACCCGTCGTGATGGCAGCGTCGAAGACGGAACCTTCCAAGCTGCCAAGGACACCGACCGTGGCATCCTCGTGGCTGTGCTGGTCGGCGACGGCTTCGATGCTGAGACGTTGAAGCTGCCGGTCAGCAAGGTGGAGTTCGTCGGCACCGTGACCGAAGCCGAGTAACAGCAGCACAAACAGGGCGGGCATGTCGTCCGCCCTTGTGTCATCTGACAGGAGAAGACTTATGCCTATCGTAACCGTGAACAACACCGGCTGGGCCGGCGGCCAACATGAAGTCATTGAGATTCACTGCGCCGAGGGCTTTAACAGAGTGCGCGTGCTGGTAGAGCCGGGGCAGACTGACGGCCTCGTAGGCGCAATCTCGGTAGACGCCCCGCACACCACGCTGTCGATCGCGTCTGCCCGAGAGCTGCGCGACTACCTGACCGACAAGCTGCGCCACTACGCCGAGGAGTAACCATGCTCGACCTTGACTCGTGGCTGCCACAAGCACAGGCCCTGCCTGTCGGTGGCAAGAGCAGGGTCGCGCACGATTGCGGCGATGGCACGCCGATGATCGTCAACCACAAGGTCGACGGATACTCGGCGTACTGTTTCAGGTGTGGCGAGCCCGGCTACCAAAGCAAGGAACCATCCCTTGCCGAGCTGGTCGAGGCCCGCCGCCAGCGCGAGGCTGGTGATCGCTCGGTCATCAGCTCCGTCGCACCGCCCGGCCCACCGAACCAAGACCCTCAGACGTGGCCCAAGGAGGCGCGCCTGTGGCTGTATCGGGCAGGCATCGGCAACCACGAGATTGCACAGCTTGGCTTCTACTACCACGAGAAGTCCGGGCGTGTGGTCCTGCCCGTCGTCAACGATGGGCGTGTGGTGTACTGGCAGGCACGCGCCGTGAGGAAGGATCATCAACCCAAGTACCTGAACCCGGACGTGGACAAGACCCGGGTGCTGCCACGGTACGGCACCGCCGAGTTCATCGTGCTGACCGAGGACATCCTGAGTGCAGCCAAGGTAGGGCTGGTCGCAGAGGGCTGGTCAATGCTGGGCACGAAGCTGCACGGCTCGATGCTGTCCGCCTTGATCGAAGCAGGCAAGCCCGTGATAGTCTGGCTCGATCCCGATGCAGCCGGCAAGCGGGGAGCAGCGAAGACGCTGCGCACGCTGCGGAGTGTGGGCATCCAGTGCTGCAATCTGGTGTCCGAGCGTGACCCCAAACTTCACAGCCGGAAGGAGATCAGCGAATTGACTGAGCCACTAATAGCTAAACTCAGGAGGGCATCGAGTGAGTTCGATTGACATCAGCCTGCTGCAACTACTCAAGCATCGCAAGGAGTACGACCGCCTCAAGCGCGTCGTCAACTCCCGAACGCTGGAGCAGCGCACGCAGGTAATCCTCAAGGACTTCGGCAAATACTTCGAGCAGGCCGAGGAGTGTGACACGATCCCGCTCACTGGCCAGTTCATGACATGGTTCAGCATGGTGGCGCACCGGACGCTGACGCAGGAAGACCTGCAAGTCTACCGCCACATCTTCCACCAAGCCGAGTCGGACCTCGACCCCGGCAGCCGAGACATGCTGATCGGCAAGCTCCTCGAAGCGGACCTCGCGCTGCGCATGGCGGACGCCATCACTGCGTACGAGGCCGAGGAGGAGATCGACATTCCCTTCCAGCTCAGGCACATGCTGGAGGAGTACGAGAAGCAGGGCAAGCGCACGCTCAACCTGCCCATCGTCGAGGCAGACGAGTCACTGTTCGATGACGACGTGAACGACACCGGCTTCCACTGGCGGTGGGGCTGCCTCAACCTGTCCATGCGCCCGCTTCGCCCCGGCGACTTCGGAATCCTTGCCGGCCGCCCGGACAAAGGTAAGACCACGGCGCTCTCGGACAACGTCACGTACATGGCCGGCCAGCTCGACACCGTCTACCCTGACGATCCCGAGCGCACCATCATCTGGCTGAACAACGAGGGGCCGGGCAACCGCATCCTCAAGCGCTGCATCCAGTCCGCCTTGGGCCTGTCGACCTCGAAGCTGGTCGAGATGCAGAAGGCCGGCAAGCTGTGGGATGCGTACGCTGAGGCACTGGGCGTGGACAAGATGCGGCTCAAGGTGCTGAACATCCACGGCTACCGTGCATGGCAGGTCGAGGAGATACTGCGCCAGATCAAGCCGGGCCTCGTGATCTTCGACATGATCGACAACGTCAACTTCGACGGGAGCGTCATCAATGGCGGACAACGGCAGGACTCCATCCTTGAGGGCATGTACCAGTGGGCTCGTGAGCTGGGCGTCAAGTACGACTGCCCGATTGTTGCGACGAGCCAGATCAGTGCGGAGGGCGATGGCCTACCGTATCCTACTCTGTCAATGCTCAAGGATAGCAAGACGGGCAAGCAAGGCGCGGCTGACTTCATCATCACAGTAGGTGCCCGCAACGAGGAGGCGTTCGAGAACGTGCGTTTCATCGGGCTGACGAAGAACAAGCTGCACGTCGAGGGACAACCCAAGTCACCGCGAGCCGAGCTGATCTTCGATGGCCCGGCCGGGCGGTACGTGGAGGGCTCATGAAGATCGGACTGCTGCCGCGCTTCGGCTCGTGCTGGGTCGGTGCGCACTGGTCAGGATACAACCGCACGCTGTGCGTGAATATCGTACCCTGCATCACCATCTTGATTACTCTCAAGGGAGGGCGAACACCGTGAGCGACTTGCTCCCATACGTGACCTTCGACTTGGAGACTACCACCTACACCAGCTATGGCCGCAAGGCCAATCCCTTCGACGCACGCAACTACATCGTGCTCGCTGGGTGGAAGGCAGCAGGTGCGCGGTGGGGTGAGTCGAAGCGGCACGAGTCCATCGAGGAGTCACGAGGCAGCTCGTGGTTCCGCGACATGCTCAAGACCACCAAGCTGCTGGTCGGGTTTAACATCAAGTTCGACATCCATCACGCCGTCGTGCAGTCGCAGGAGAATTACGACGCATGGGTCGAGTGGGTCGCAAGCGGTGGTCAGATATTCGACTGCCAGCTTGCCGAGTACCTGCTCGAAGGGATGGGTCCGCAGGTGCAGTACGCCTCCCTCGATGAGACGGCCCCGAAGTACGGTGGCAACGTCAAGGTCGACGAGGTGAAGGAGCTGTGGAACGCAGGCGTCAACACGGATGAGATCGACCCGGACCTGCTGGAGCGCTACCTCGTCGGCAACACCGAGACAGGGGAGGAGGGCGACCTCGGCAACACCGAGCTGATCTTCCGTGGCCAGCTTGCCCGAGCCCGCAAGCACGGACAGCTCAAGTCCCTGCTGCTGAACATGGGCAGCCTGCTGTACACAATCGAGGCCGAGTATCAGGGCATGGCCACCGACTACGAGCTTGGCTGCGAGATCGCCACCGAGCTGGAGGAGGAGCTGGTCACACTCAAGGATGAGCTGGTCGGGTTCCTGCCCACCGACATCCCGTTCGAGTTCAACTGGGGCAGCCGCCGGCAGCTCTCCGCCCTGATCTTCGGCGGCTCGGTGCCGTACAAGAAGCGCGTCCCGATCTTCGACGACGACGGCAACCCGACGTACGCACAGAAGACCGTCGAGGAGCCGGTGCTTGACGAGGCCGGTGAGCAGGTGTACTACAAGTCGGGCAAGAAGGCCGGCGAGCCCAAGACCAAGAAGGTCAAGGTCAACGATCTCGACAAGCCGAAGTCCCGCCTTGAGGATTTCCTGTACGAGTTCCCTGGATTCACCGAGCCCGATCCCGAGTGGGAAGGCGCGACGCCCGGCGTGTACTCGACCAACTCCGAGGTCATGGATGCGCTCGGTGAGCGAGACATCCCGTTCCTCAAGGCGCTGTCCCGGCACGCCGCCGTGACCAAGGACTTGGGCACGTACTTCATCACCGAGGATGGCAAGGGTGGGAAGAAGGGGATGCTTACGCTGGTCCACGAGGACGGCGTGATCCATCACTCCCTGAACCACACGGCCACGGTGACAGGCCGCTTCTCCTCGACGAAGCCCAACTTGCAGAACCTCAGCTCCGGGGACAAGTCCCGAGTGAAGACGGTCTTCGTCAGCCGCTGGCGCGAGGAAGGCAAGATCATCCAGTCCGACTTTACCGCGCTGGAGATTTACATTCAGGCTATCCTGACTGCCTGCCCGCAGATGATCCAAGACTTGCGCGAAGGTCTGGACATGCACTGCGTCCGGGTCAGCCAGAAGGAAGGTGTGCCGTACGACGAGGAGCTGCTGCTCAAGTGCAAGGGCGACGATGTAAAGGGCATCGACCCCGACCCCGAGTGGAAGCTCAAGCGTAAGAAGGCCAAGGTGTTCTCGTTCCAGCGAGCGTACGGCGCAGGCGTGGCGAAGATCGCCAAGTCCACCGGCATGAGCGAGGACGAAGCGCAGGCGTTTGCCGATGCAGACGCGGAGCGTTACCCCGAGGTCGAGCCGTTCTACGAAGACCTGACGCAGCAGATCGAGGACAGCGCCGTGCCCACTGGGCAGGTGGTGGCACACCCGGACTTCCCGGCCAAGTCGGTACACATCCGCCGTGGCTCGTACCGCACGCCGGACAACAAGCTGTACACCTACATCGAGCAGCCGGCCCCGAAGTTCGTGGTCGAGCGGCAGGGTAAGTGGTCCAGCTTCTCGCCGACCGAGATCAAGAACTACGTCGTGCAAGGCACCGGGGCCGAGTGGGCCAAGGCTGCCATGTGGATCGCGGTGCGTGCCTTCTACCGCAAGCGCAACTTCGGCGGCAAGGCAGTGCTGGTCAATCAGGTGCATGATGCCTGCTATGCCGACGCCCACAACAGCGTGGCCAAGGAAGCAGCCGCCCTGCTGCACGCCAGCATGGAAGCAGCCAGTGCATTCATGGAGTGGTACTTCGGCTGGTCGCAGCCGGTCCACGTACCCAGTGACACGACATGGGGAGCATCAATGGCCGAGGAGAAATCCATCGAAGGTCTGGCCAGCCTTCTGGACGAAGCACGAGAATACGTCCGCGTCACCTATCGCGGGCACTAAGCAACTAGGAGATTGAAGACAATGGCATTCGACATTTCTAAAGCAGTAGCGCAAGCCGCCAAGCAAGGCCCGGACATGACCAAAGCCACCAAGGGTGGCAGCGGTGGGTACACTCCGCCGGCCGAAGGCGTAGCCCGTGCCCGCTTCATTGGGTACATCGAGGGCGGGAAGCAGAAGCACGAGTGGGAAGGCAAGGTCAGCTACAAGGAGAAGGTCAGGCTGATCTTCGAGCTGTCCGGTCCCAAGCACCAGCCCCGGGAAGGTGACGGCGGAGAGAAGTTCCCGCACCGCATCACCATCGAGGAGAACCTGAGCCTCAACGAGAAGGCTCACTTCTTCAAAATCTTCCGGTCCATGAACTACGACGGTGACGCGACGCACATCGCGCAACTGCTCGGCAAGGACTTCCTCATCACCATCCGGCACCAGAAGGCCAAGAAGTCCGGCAACATCTTCGCCACTGCGAAGGACGCCGCTGGTCAGTACACCATCCGGTCGCCGTACTACGAAGACCCGAACACCGGGGAGACACACCGCATCAGTGCCGACCCGCAGATCAGCGAGACTCGCTGCTTCCTGTGGGACTTCGCCAGCAAGGAGATGTGGGACAGCCTGTACATCGAGGGCGAGTACGAGGCCATCAAGGATGAGAAGACCGGAGAGGTCGTCCGTCCGGCCAAGTCCAAGAACGTCTTTCAGGACTGGATTCGTCAGGCCAACAACTTCGAGGGCTCGCCGATCCACGAGATTCTGCAAGGCGAGGTCGATCTGCCCGAGGAAGACAAGGTGGCTGACCCCAAGCCAGCCGACGAGGACAGCGGCCCGGCCCCTGCCGACGACGATGACCCGCTCGCTGGAGTATCCTGATGCAAGACTGGCTCAAGGAGGCGGTCGGTAAGGCCGCCGCCCAAACCAGCCACGACCAACCGATCACGGCACCTACCCCTGTGAAGGGACGGGTGCTAGTTCTCGACGGTGACTACCTCGCGTACTACGCGGCAGGCAACGACGAGACAGAGCCCGGTCGTGCCCGGCAGAATGCGCTGGAGAAGATCGACGCCTTCAAGGTTCTGAGCGGGGCCGACCGCGTCGTGATCCACCTGACTGCCAGTGGCTCGAACAAGGGTGATCGGTTCATCTCGGCAACCGTCAAGCCGTACCAAGGTCAGCGAGACAAGGGCCGCAAGCCGAAGAACTGGCATGCCATGCGCCAGTGGCTTGAGACGTACAGCGGCCCAGTGTTCAAGACGAAGACGTGGTACGACCGTGAGGCCGACGACGGCATGGCCTACCACGCAGCGGTGCTGGGCTGGGAGCTGGCAGTCATCGGCTCGGCGGATAAGGACATGCGGATGTTTCCGGGCATTCACATCGACTGGCACTGCTACGCCTTGACCCACGCACAGCCCGGCGTGTTCCGCACGATCAACGAGATCACGGGCAAGACCTTCGGCCATGCGTGGTTCTGGCAGCAGATGCTGCAAGGCGACACCGCCGATAACATACCGGGGCTGCCCGGGTACTACAAGCCCAACGGCAAGGTTGCCAAGATGGGCGAGAAGACCGCCGAGAAGATGCTGGCCGACTGCGAGAACGACACGCACGCCCTGCATCGAGTGGCGGACCTGTACCAGAACTTCTACGGAGACGAGGGCTGGGCCGCTGCGATGGTTGAACAAGCCGCCTTGCTCTGGATGAGGGAGGATAAACATGCGAGCGTTGACGACTGGCTTAGGGTGGTTGATCCTGATGACCACCGCCATGTGGCTCTGCGTGCTGCTGCCGACGCTTTGAAGGTGCGGATCGCTGAGCAATACCGATGGGTAGAGGAGATCGAGAATGGCAAACGATCCGACTGAGTACGACGCAGCAACGACTGCACCAGACGCCGTGCCGCTGTATGAGCCCCGGCCGACACCGATCTGCCCGGAAGGTTTCGCGCAGCCGCTGGACCATCGCTGCGTGATCTGCGGCCGACACTTCGAGGGAGAAGGATGCCGAACCAAACCCGACTGACCGCATCACAGACGAAGCCGTACCGGGACAACCTCCTCGCCAAGCAGGCGGGGAGGTGCCGGCTGTGCGGCGACAAGGTGGCCAAGGGCGAGGAAGTCCTTGACCACGACCACAAGACTGGCCGCTGCCGAGGCGTGCTGCACCGAGGGTGCAACGCCATGCTCGGCCACATCGAGAACAACATGCCGCGCCACAAGCTGACCAACACCGGACGGCTGGCGCGGTTCCTTGCTGGTGTCGTGCAGTACATCAGCGACGACTACTCTGACCGCCCCTTCCATAGCACGCACAGGACCGAGGAGGAGAAGCGGCTCAAGCGTAACGCCAAGGCACGCAAGGCTCGGGCCAAGGCGAAGGAGAAGGCATGAAGATTCTGCACCGGGACATCACGTACTTCGACCATCGGGGCAAGCCCAGTCCCGGGTGGTGGTCCACCTACGAATACCGCTGCTACCGCCTTGACGTGGAGATCGACGGTAAGCGCTACGGCGCGACGCAGAAGATGCACCGCCTGCAAGACATCCCGCACGACTACATCTGGGATCGTATGATCCACGACATCGGCTACGCAATCGCACAGGAACTCAAGGACCAAGCATGAACATCGACCACGCAGCTAAGCTCACCCTCCGAGACAAGTTCGACCGCACCGAGATCGAGCAGGCGTACAAGGAGGGCGGGAGCTATGCCAAGGCAGCCAAGCTGCTGACCGCCGAAGGCCGAGGGTTCGTCAGCCGCCAGCTCGTCCGGCACTGGATCATGAACCTCGACGAGTCGGAGACTGGCGAGGAGATCGGCCGGGCGCAGCAGGTGATGAAGACCCGCAACCAGCAGATCAGCAACAACCAGCTTCGCAAGGACGTGCGTTCGCTGACCGAGTACATCGAGAACATCGAGCTGACCAGGGAAGCAATCGAGCACGTCTGCGAGACGATCAACCGCCGGCCGCCGGTCGACTACAGCATCAACCACAACCCAAATGGCACACCCTGCACGGTGGAGATGCTGCTCTCTGACCTCCAGATCGGCAAGCTCGCCAAGAACTACAACACGCACACCGCCCGTGCCCGCCTGTTCGAGTACGGTCGTGCCGCCATGTTCCAGATCAACCAGAAGATCGAGGCAGGGTACAGTGTCGAGCGCGTGGTACTGGGTATCCTCGGCGATGTGATCGAGTCGGACAAGAAGCACAAGAACAGCGCCCGTGCCACGGACACTGGCACCGCTGAGCAAATACACAACGCGATGGTCGCCATATTCGAGCTTATCATCGAGCCGCTGGCCCGGCTGGGCGTGGCGGTGGATGTGGTGTGCGTCACCGGCAACCACGACCACGACGACCACGGCCTGATGATGTGGAAGCCGGGGCTGGAGCAGCTCAGCTATCCGCTGTACCGCTCGCTGGAGTACATCACCCGGCGTGCCGGCTACACGAACGTCGAGTTCACCATCCCAGAGGGCAGCTTCGCGGTGGTGGACTTCTACGGCCAGCTCGCCCTGTACGAACACGGCGTCGGCGTGTCGGTCAACGAGTCTGCCATGCGCTCGCACAAGGTCAAGCGCTCGGAGCAGATTCAATCGCACCTGACATACTTCCGCATGGGAGATAAGCACAACGTCAGCAGCTTCAACGCCGGGCAGTACGTCGTGAACGGTGCGTTCTTCGGGACGGACAACGCCGGCATCGAGTACAGCGGCATCGCTGGCTTCTGCGGTATCCCCGCGCAGTGGCTCGGTTTTCACGTTCCGCGCCGGGACAGCCGCTTCACGCTGTACGATCAGTTTACCGTGCAGCTCGACCACGTCACCGACTGAGGGCGACACCAATGGCAACAGTAATCGGATTCGCCGGCCTCGCAGGGGCCGGTAAGGACACACTGGCGCAGCTCATCACCAACCATCTGGTCCACGCCGGTCGCCGCCGACCTATCACGATGGACTTCGCTGACCCAATCCGCGAGATCGCCGCGTACCTCGGGCTCCGGGTGTACGACCGGGACCACAAGGAGCAAGAGGTTCGCATTCGCTTCGAGCATTTCGAGGTGGAGCTGTGCGAGGCTATCGAGTCGGTGCTGGGCGAGCTGGTCGGGGCTGATGACCTCGCTGAGTTGTTCGCGTACTTCGCCACCGCGCTGCGGGCCGGCAAATACGTCGACGGCCAGACCCTCCAGATCAGCCCGAGGCGCTTCTGTCAGCTCCTCGGCACCGAGGGTGGGCGTAGGGTACGGGCTACCTTCTGGATCGACGTGTACCGCGCTCGTTGCGCCGCCTACCCGGATGTTCAGGTGGTGTTCTGCCCGGGCGTGCGCTTCCACAACGAGGTGAAGGGCTGCGACCTGCTGATCGGCATTCTCCGCCCGGACGCCACGCCCGTCGATGTCCATGAATCGGAGGCATACGTCGCCGAGATCGTGGACGGGGCCGACATCCGGGTCAGCAACGTCGGGTCGTTGGTCGATCTCGGGGCCGAGGCAAAGACCATCGCCCGCTACATCAAGGAGACGTACGATGTTTGAGCTGCCCGAGCGGAAGCACCTCGTCCACAAGGCCATCGAGCCCACCAAGCTGTCTGCCAAGACCCGCGCCGCCATCGACCTGCCGGAAGGTGGTGTGCCCGAGGGAGACGGCTGGACCTACGAATACAAATACGACGGCTGCCACATGATCGCCGTGCTGAACGGCAAGGACATCCGCCTGTTCTCCCGTACCGGGGAGCCTGTGCGCTCCTGTCAGCACATCATCGACTCGCTGGCGACCCTGCCGCCGCAGCACTGCGTGCTGTTCGGCGAGGCATGGGAGCCCGGTGTCCCTCACCGCACCATCTCGGGGAACTTCCGACGGCACAGCGCCAGCCCGTCGCTCGGGTACATCGTCTTCGACACGGTGCCGCTGGAGGACTTCATCGAGGGCGTATGCGACATCTCGTACGCTACTAGGCGCGAGGTGCGGAACGATCTCGTCCGGGCCATCCGCGCACCCAGCGTGCTGCTACCTATTACAGCACGCTCGATTCGGCCTGGTACCAAGGCCAAGGAGCTGGCCAACCACCCGACCGACGCCTATGACGGGCTGGTGGCCAAGCGCTTCGACGGTACATGGAAGGCCGGGGCTGGCACAGGCGGTGAGGTGGTCAAGATCAAGGATCGCGTCTCCGTCGATCTGCGGGTGATCGGTGTCGAGGAAGGCGAGGGCAAGCACAAAGGACGGCTCGGGGCCATCGTCTGTCGGTACAAAGACGGCAAGGAGCTGCGCGTCGGCACTGGCTTCTCCGATAGCGCCCGCGAGCTGTACTGGGCCAACGGCGGCGCGGTCATCATCGGCCAGATCGTCGAGATACACGCACTTGGCGACAGCAAGAAGGGGTCGTTGCGGGAACCCCGGTTCGAGGGTATCCGCTACGACAAAGAAGCACCAGACTACTGAGGCGAGTACATGACACAGGCCGAACTAGAGCGCGAGATGGTGGAGAAGGGTCAGGAGCTGGCCCTCAACGCCTACGAGAAGAACGAGCAGCACAGCCGGGCAAGCGCCAACCCCTATGCAGCATCGGTCTATCGGCGCTTCGTCTTGCCACTTAGCGAGGTGATCGCTGCGAAGTACGCGGCGGTTGGTTCCGGCCCGTCACGGAAGAACCGGGTCGCCAAGCTGCTGGACGGGGTAGACTCGGACGTTATCTCGTACCTCACCGTCAAGACTGCACTCAACGTGCTGGTCGGTGAAGCTGAGCTGAACCTGACCGACCTCGCCAAGCGGGTGGGCAACCTCGTATTTGGCGAGGTCGTGCTGCGGGAGTTCGAGGAGATTGAGCCGGCGCTGTTCAACGTCCTCGTATCCGACCTCAAGAACCGCATGAGTCGCAGCGAGCGCCACCGGCTCAACGTGTTCCGTAACCAAGCGGAGAAGGAAGGCATCGCCCTGCCGGACTGGTCCACGGCAGACAGGGTGCTGGTCGGCATGGCGCTGCTGCACGAACTCGCCGACCTCGACATGATCGCCACGACGATCCGGGCGGTGCAGGGCAAATCGGAACGGTTCGTGGCCCTGAGCCCCGACGTGTTCGATCTGCTGGACAACATCAAGAGCTTCGTCAGCCTCACGCTCCCGCAGGTTATGCCCTGCATCGAGCGGCCCAAGCCGTGGGTATCCCCGATGGACGGCGGCTGGCATACGCCCGAGATGCGACGGACTGCCCCGAGCTGCATCACTGGCCGCCCACTCATCGGGAGCGACGAGGTGCCGCAGGCGGTACTCGACGACCTGACCGCCCTGCAAGACACGGAATGGTCGATCAACACCCGCATTCTGGACACGGTCAAGCTCGTATCCCGGCACTTCGATGTCGGCGATGTGCTGTGCCAAGCCGAGATACCGAAGCCGCAGCAGCCCTTCTGGCTCACGCCGGACATGGAGAAGGGCGACATGACCGAGGAGCAACTGCATGAGTTCGTTCAATGGAAGCGTGCCGTCGCCATCTGGCACACCGAGAAGAAGGTTCGCGGTACGCACTGGGGACGTTACTATGAAGCCCTCCGAGTCGCCGACAAGTTCAAGCACGAGGATTGCATCCGCTTCGTCTATCAACTGGACTACCGAGGTCGAGCTTACGCCCAGTCCCGAGGAGTGTCCCCTCAAGGAAGCGATCTACAAAAGGCTCTCATCCGGTTTCGCAAAGGCGCTCGACTCAGCGATCCTCGCGCTATTGAGTGGTTCAAGATCAACGGTGCCAACCGCTTCGGATACGACAAGGCCACTCTCCCCGAGCGAGTTGCGTGGGTGGATCAGCGCCGCGAATCAATCTTGCGGATGGCGGCTGACCCTATCTCATACCGGGATTGGACCGCTGCCGACAAGCCCTTCCAGTTCCTTGCATGGTGCTTCGAGTACGCAGATTGGTGTCAGTTTGGTGACTCGTTTAGAACCCATCTAGCCGTGGGCCTCGACGGATCGTGCAACGGGCTCCAGCACTTCTCGGCCATGATGCGCGACGAGGTGGGCGGAGAGGCGACGAACCTGACCAACAACGAGCAGCAGCAGGACATCTACGGGATCGTCGCCGTGGTCTGCTCTGGCGTCATCCAGCAGGAGCTGGCCGAGGACGAGACAGGCTTCGCCCACAAATGGCTGGCACACGGCATCAACCGCAAGGTCTGCAAGCGCTCGGTCATGACGCTGCCGTACGGCTCGACGCGGTTCTCGTGCAGCGACTTCATCCTCAAGGACTACCTCCAGAAAGGCGTGGCCCCCGAGTTCAGCAAGGAGGAGTACACGCAGGCCGCGACGTGGCTATCGCACCGGATGTGGTCAGCCATCGGCCGGGTGGTCATCAAGGGACGCGAGGCAATGGACTGGCTCCAGAACGCCGCAGGACGCCTTGTGCGGGCCGGCGCGACGGACCTGTGCTGGCGTACCCCTAACGGCTTTCTCGTCCGCCAGCGGTACAATGCGGTCGAAACAAGGCGGGTCACGAGCAGGATCAGCGGCGGCGTGCAGATCAGGGTCATGGTGGGCGAGCATCAGGAGGACCGGGCCGACGTGCGCCGGCACGCCAACGGCATCGCCCCGAACTTCGTCCACTCCCTCGACGCGGCGCACATGCAGCGCTGTATACGGGCCGCCAAGGCGCGTGGGATCAACGACCTCATGATGATCCACGACGACTACGGGACCACGGCAGACCGCACTCAGGAGCTGTACGAGCTGATCCGCGACGAGTTCGTCAAGATGTACGAGGCGCACGATCCACTGGTCGAGTTCCACGCAGCACACGGCGACGTGCTGCCCGAGCCGCCCGAGAAGGGCAATTTAGACCTCTCGCAAGTACGCGATTCCACGTACTTTTTCTGCTGATCCACTAATAGGATAATCCAACATGAGTTTGTTGTCATTGTTCAATCGCCTACTTGGCCGGGGTCGCAAGCCCCGGCCCTCTGTCAAGACCGTGACTCGCCGAGTGGAACACCATGTTCTCTCGCAAGAGCAGTACAGCGCACTGGAGAAATCCTTGCCCGGCACTGGCCTCATGCACGGCGAATCAGGTGAGCAGTACGCATTCAACCTCGGTGTTCAACACGCCTTGAGGAAACTCAGGGAAGGATACGTGGTCGATGTACCGAATCACACAGGGCAAGATTGATCCAGTCGAGGACGTAGAGGCTGCGCGATCTATTGTCAGGGATGTACTACTCTCCTATAAGAATCTACACAGAGGAGCAGGACACACATTCAGATACAAGACAGTAGATGAAGTCCTCCAGAACCTAGAGGATACCTGTACCATAGTCCTCATCGAGAATGAATACCTACTGATCTTCCAACAGATAGACTGCCAGTTCTCTCATGATAGAGTTCTGGATGAGGTACTACTGAGCAGATACAGGAAAGGTACTCATGGACTGGACTATGTGGTTGGGTGCATGGAGAACATGGGAAGGAAGCTAGGGTGTAACAAGCTCCAGCTATCGACCCTTGGACAGCGAGGAGAAGCACTGCCCAAACTCTACGCCCGATATGGCTTCACCGAAGCATGTCGAATCATGACCAAGGAGATACCCGATGGGTAAAGTATTCAAGACCGTCGCCAAGCCATTCGAGAAAGCATTCGAGTGGGCAGGTGACATGGTAGCACCGGAGATCGACACCTCCGGACAAGAGAGGGCTATCCGCCAACAGGCCCAACAGCAAGCACGACAGGCTGCTGAGTCCGCTCGGCAGGCTGCTGAGTCACAATCCTCGGCCCAGCAGCGTGAGCAGCTACTCCGGCAACGTGCCAACGAGGGCAATCAGGCTGACGAGAAAGACGCAGACGTACGGGTCGGTGACTCCGGCGAGTACGACACTGCCCGTAAGCGCCGGCAGCAGTTCGTCGGCAACCAAGGCGAGAGCCAAAGCCCAAGCATCCGTATCTAGGAGTGACACATGCGAGAGAACACAGCCCTCGCCCGGTTCACTGCCCTCGATAACCAGCGATCAACCAAGCTCCGGCGCAGCGAGGAATACGCCAAGCTGACCCTGCCGTACCTGTTCCCCGATGACCAGTACAACGAGAACGACGAGGCGTTGCAGAACTCGTTTCACTCCATCGGTGCGCAGGCGGTCAATCACCTCGCCAACAAGATCATGCTCGCCCTGTTCCAGCCGACCAGCCCGTTCTTCCGGCTGGCGCTCCAGCCCAAGGCTATGCGCCAGCTCGTGGAGTCGGCCGGGATGCAGGAAGGCCAGATCGAAGAAGCGCTCTCCAACGGTGAGCGTGAGGCAATGGCGCAGATGGCCAAGGGCAGCTTCCGTCCCTCCCTGTTCGAGATCGCCAAGCACCTGATCGTCGTGGGCGACGTGCTTCCGGTGTTCGAGGACGACGGCCAGCTCTCGCTGTTCACGCTCCGTGACTACGTGGTGCAGCGCACCCGGCGCGGTGAGGTGATCGAGCTGCTGGTCCGAGAGACGATGGAGTTCCAAGTCCTCGACGAAGACACCAAGCAGGCGTACCTCAAGGCCGGTGGCACACAAGCCGCCGACGAGACTGAGGTTCACCTGTTCCACTGGGTCGAGCGTCGCAAGGGCAGCACGGACTACGTTGTCAGCCAGTGGATCAACGACACCCGGCTACCGTCCGAGTTCGACAGCAAGTACGCCAGCTATGACCGCCTGCCTTGGCAGCCGCAGTGCTGGGTGCTGCCGGCCAAGAACCACTACGGCGTGTCGCTGGTCGAGGAATACTACGGCGACCTTCAAGCCCTCAACCTGTACGCCGAGAGCCAGACAGACGGCGCGATCCTCGCGTCCTTGTGGCGCTTCCTGACCAACCCGGGCGGCGAGGCACGGCCCGATGACATCGCGCAGAGCCAGAACGGCGACGCGATCCCGGGGACGCAGAACGACATCTCGCTCCTGACCGCGCCGGTCAGTGCGAACCTCGCCGCCGTCTCGACCATGATGCAGGAGACTGCCCAGCGCGTGGGCCGTGGGTTCCTGATGATGACCGCTGTGACCCGTGACGCTGAGCGCGTAACGGCACAGGAGATCAGGGCACTGGCCAACGAGCTGGAGACGGGCCTAGGCGGGGTGTACACCCGGCTGGCCGTTAGCCTCCAAGCACCAATGGCACGGTTCCTGCTCAAGCGGGCCGAGATCAGCATTGACGGCACGAAGCTGGAGACTACGGTCATCACCGGCTTCGAGGCCCTGAGCCGGCAGTCCGAGCTGGAGAAGATGAGCCTGTTCATTCAGGACGTGGCCAACATCTCACAGCTCCCGCCCGAGATCAGGGACTGGCTCAAAGAGGAGCAAATCTACAACTTCCTCGCAGCCGGTCGCGGCATCGAGCGGCAGAAGTACCTCCGCACTGAGCAGGAAGTTCAGCAGCGGCAAGAACAGCGCCAGCAGGCGCAGCAACAACAGGCCATTGCCTTAGAGCAGGCCAAACGTCAACAACCCCAAGGTGAATGAACATGCGCAATTTCCTCCTGAACGCACTCGCAGTCCTGTCCGCCGAAGCTGGTGAGAGTAGTGATGCCGGCGGCGGCGCACCCGCTGCCCCGGCCACTCCCCCGGCTGATCCGGCACCCGCCCAGCAGCCTAAGCAAGAGCCCGCGCCCAAGGAAGAACCCAAGCAGGAACCGGCCAACGAAGGCCCGGAGCAGGTGCAGTACGCCGAGACGGGCGACGCCACCCTCGACTACGTGCTGGGCTACATCGGCAGCTACGGACTCGGCCCGGACCACCCGGCAGTCAAGGCCGCGCAGAACGGCGAGTTCGATCAACTGGAGATCGAGCTGGCCAAGGCCGACGCCAAGGGCTATGACAAGGTGCTGAACCTCGCCCGCAAGTCGTACGATAGCTTCGCCTCGCAGCAGCAGGAGGCCGCGCAGCAGACGCAGCAGATTCTCCACGACACCGTGGGCGGCGAGGAGCAGTGGGGCGAGATTCAGCAGTGGGCAGCCGCCAACGCTGAGCCAGAGGAGAAGGAGGTCATCAACAAGCTGCTCGGCGAAGGCGGCCTGAGCGCCCGGATCGCCGCGCAGTTCCTGCAATCGGCGTACCGCGATGCCACCGGCACCGAGTTCAAGGGCAAGGCCGCTGCCGCTGACCCGGCCCCGGCCCGGCAGGCAGGTGAGGGCAACGGCCCGATCACCCGCCGAGAGCTGGCCGCCGAGGCGCAGAAGCTGCACGCCAAGTACGGCGACGCCTACCAGCAGAGCCCGGAATACAAGGCGCTGGCACGCCGCTTGAAGCGCTGATCTAGCGCGAGTCTGCTGAGTGATCCACTAATAGGATAAGAAACGCTGAGGGCTGGCAGGCCCCTCGGCACCACCCTCAGTCGAAAGGATTTACACACATGGCACTTGGTAATTGGGACAACGTCACCCGTCCAAACCGTCAGAACAACGACCCCGCTAACGATCTGGCGCTGGTAATCGAGGAGTTCACTGGGCAGGTCGAAGGCACCATCGCCCGGCGTTCCGTCGTGGAACCGTGGATTCCCGTCCGCTCCGTCAAGGGCACCGCGACCGTGACCAACTTCGCAGTCGGCGAAGCGCAGCTCGGTAAAGTGCAGCCCGGCGAAGCACCGCCCTCAACCGTCAGCAAGTTCTCGAAGCTCTCGCTGACCATCGACACCGTGGTCTACGCTCGCAATGCGTTCCCGCTGCTCGATGTCTTCCAGACCTCCTTCGATGCCCGCAAGGAAGTCTCCGACGAACACGGCAAGAAGATCGCCAAGTTCAAGGATCAGTCCTTCCTGATCCAAGCGGCCAAGGCCGCGCAGCTCACCAGCTCTCCGTACGGCAACACCGACGGCCACAAAGGCGGTAGCACTCAGGTTCTCTCCGCAGCCGCCGACCGCACCGACCCGGCCAAGCTGTACTCGGCCATCGGTCGACTGCTGGAGAAGATCGAGAAGAAAGATGTCGACCCGCTGGCCGACGACCTCGCGCTGTTCCTGTCTCCGACCGAATATTACACCCTGCTCGACGCGGATCAACTGGTCAACGGCGAGTTCCTCACCGCCGAGGGCAACAGCGTCAAGACCAGGGTGCTGTCCGCGTACGGCATCCCGGTCATCTCGACCAACAACATCCCGCAGTCCGTCATCTCTGGCCACCTGCTGGGCGACGATTACAACGGCGACTTCTCCAAGCTGGTAGCACTGGCGTTCTCGCCGCGTGCCCTGCTGGCCGGTGAGACTATCCCGCTGGAATCCGATGTCTTCTACGACAAAATCTACAAGCAGTGGTTCGTCGACTCGCACCTGTCCTACGGTGTGACTCCGAACAGGCCCGAATACTCCGGGGCCATTCTGCTTCCTTGACCGATACCCCGTCTGGCCCATTGGCTGGGCGGGGTTCTTTTCGTATATGGAGAGCCCATGTTCATCACTTCACTGGACGTGGTCAACACCTGTCTTGCGACGCTGGGCGAAGTTCCGCTCAACTCGCTCGACACCGACCACCCGTACGTCTCGGCAGCGACCAAGCTGCTCCAGCAGGCGAACGCAAGGGTGCAGGCTCGTGGCTGGTGGTTCAACAAGGAGATCGTCACCCTCCAACCGGACACCGAATCGGCGGAGATCACGCTGCCACCGGACTTCCTGAGTCTCGACACCGACTCAGCGCAGCTCCAGTACGCTGCACGGGGACGCCGCCTGTACGATCTGTCCGCAGGCTCGTACCGCTTCACCGACAGCGTAGACCTTGCCATCGTCCGCCTCCTCAAGTTCGAGGACTTGCCGTATCTGGCGCAGGACTTGGTGCAGTCAGCGGTGATCGTCCGCTTCGTCGAATCGTATGACGCTGACGAGTCCCGCATCAAGCAGGTCCGGGCCGACTACGCCCTTGCTGAGCGCGCCTGCAACACCGAACACATCCGCAACTCCAACTCCAACCTTCTCGGGCAGGGAGCTGCCGGCTACCGTAGAGCGAAGCTCCGGTATCCGGGCGGATTCCACCAATCAGGCTTGAGGGTTCGCTAATGGCTAAGAAGACAGGTGCCTACAAGAGCTTGGTCCGTGGCGTGTCCGAGCAGGTGCCGCAGGACCGGCTTGAGGGTCAGCACTGGGAACAGGTCAACATGATCTCTGACCCTATCCGGGGCCTGTGTCGACGCCGTGGCTCGCAGTTCCGTGGCCAGTTTCAAATCTTCAATGCAGCACCAACACAAGCAACCCGGGACGACCTCGGGACGTTCAAGGAATACAGCTTCTACTTCCAAGGTGAGGAGTATTGCCTCCTGTACCGCACGAAGGACTGGAGCAATGCTGGGCAGGGCATCCAGAATGAGGGTGCCTACTGCTACAACAAAGACACTGGTGCCTTCCTGCCGGTGAACTACACCAGCGAGTGCGTCTCAGTCCTCGCAGCAGGCATCAGCTCATGTGCCAACGTGGGCCAGTACGTGCTGATGGCCAGCCGGGTATACCGGCCCTCGGTAAATGATGTGGACCGTGTGGCTCAGACTGGCGACCGGGCGATGGTGTGGGTGCGCTCCGGCGAGTACAGCCGGACCTACGTGCTGACGATCAACTCTGGCCAGCAGTCGCGTACGGTCAGCTACACCACCATGAAGTCGTACTACGACGGTGTGCTGGACACCAGCGACATCCCTGTTCTCGACCAAAATGGCGACGTGCGGAAGGAGTACCAGAAGGAGGTCAACGACCGGGTCAACGCCTACAATGCAGCGGTGAACCAGCACCTCGCTGCTGCGACTGCCGACATCCAGCCGCAGAACATCGCGCAGAAGCTGGTCGAAGCAGCACGTAACGCATTCAACGGCGACCCCTCGATCAACTTCGACCGGATCAACACCCACGTCATGTGCAATGGGGCCACGGCAGTCATTGCCGACGACGGCGGGGACGGGACAGCGATGGTGGCTTGTTCCAACACGGTAAAGTCCCTTGACGAGCTTACCCGTATCCACTGGGTAGGCAAGACCGTGCGTGTCCAGATCACCGACGCTGACCCGTACTACGTGACGGCGGAGTCCAAGATCGGCGGAGAGTCAGGATACCGCGATGTGATCTGGCGGGAGGGTGCCGGGCGGCAGTACACGCCCAGCTTCATGTTCCTGATGGGCACCATCCGTGATGGACAACTCTGGCTTGGGGTAGACCCGGGCAATCTGCAAGCCCACCTTGACGGCAACGTCGGGGACGGTACTGTGGTGCCCACGTTCCTTCCCAGCAAGGCCGGGGACGGTGACTCTGCTCCTCTGCCCGAGGTGTTCAACCGCCCGATCAACTACCTTGGCATCTTCCAAGACCGTTTGGTCATGGTAGCCGGGGCAGTGGTATTCATGAGCCGGAGCGGTGACTACTTCAACTTCTTCCGCAAGTCGGTGCTGTCTGTAGACGAGGATGACCCAATCGAGATTTACGCTCTCGGGTCAGAGGACGACTACATCCGAGCCGGGGCGATGATCGACCGCAACTTCGTCCTGTTCGGGGACCGGCAGCAGTACCTCATCAATGGTCGTGAGCCTATGACGCCGGCCAACGCCTTCATCGCGGTCCTCGCAGCCCACGAAGGCGCGACTGATGCCACGCCGACCAGCCTCGGTGGCCAGATGTTCTTCGCACAGTACCGAGGCGGACGCACCGCCCTGATGCAGATGCAGACCGGGGCCTTTTCGGACACGCTGGACGCCTTCTCGGTAAGCCAGCAGCTCAGCACGTACCTCGACGGTCGGCCGTACCAGATTCTCACGGCCTCCAATCCGCAGAACGTGATACTGCGCACCGAGAGCAACCAATACGGCTTCTACGTGTACACCTTCCTCGACGCTCCGGGGCAGGACCAGCGGTACTTCGACTCGTGGAGTCGGTGGGAGTGGGACCAGCGGCTTGGTCAGATGATCTCGTTGACCATTCACGACAACAACATCGTGGTGTTCACCTTGCGGGAGAACGACCAAGGGTGGCAGATCGTTGCTGACGAGTTCAGCCGGGAGAGCGACATCGACTCGGTGCCATGCCTTGACTCGTGGGCTGTCGGGGAGCAGGTGCACAGCAACGTGCCAGCCGCGCAGGCAGAAGCGTACTGGGCGGTACTGGGCGGTGCCCACCCTCGGGCGTACTTCGGTGTGCCGAAGGACGAGAGGCAGGAGCGGCTGTACGCTCTGGACGACGTGGATGTCTACGATGTCTACGTGGGCGTGCCCTTCCCAGCGTACTTCGAGCCGACCAGCCCGTATCGTCGCGACCGTGACGGTGTGGCGATCCTCGATGGTCGCATGACGCTCAGCTCTCTGCTGATCTCCGTGCAGAAGTCCGGGGCGTTCACCGTGGATATGTGGCTTGACGGCTCAGACTCCGACGTGCGGCGCATCCTCGACCTCACCAACTGGCGAATCAACGACAGCCGGGTGGTCCTTGGCGCTGTGCCGGTACGCGACGGGCAGCATCGGGTATTCGTCGGCCGGGAAATCCGCGAGCATCGGCTCCGCATCGCGGCGAAGTGGTGGCTACCCCTGACCATCACCACTATCGAATGGCAGGGTCAGGCATTCAGTAACCGATAGGAGTAACAGCCAATGTGGTGGGCAGCCCTCGCGGCCTTCTCCGGCGCATTCGGTCAGGGCCTTAATCAGCGCCAGCAGATCAAGGCGCAGAACCGGATCGCCAAGGCCAACGCCGAGGCCACCAACATCACGAGGGCCGGCAACGCCCAGCTCGCCTCTGCAATAGGGAACCTCAACCGCTGGAAGCAGTCAGTCGGCAACCAGCGGGTTCTCAAGCAGGCGGCACTGGAACAGTCGGCCCTCAAGACCAACCTGCTGCGCATGAGGAAAGACGCAAAAGAGGCGGACCTTGAGACACGGCTTGCTGCCGCGTCCGAGGCCGGCTCGATGGCGGCTGCCTTTGGCGCGGCCGGGGTCGGTGGTGGTACTCGGGACATGATAAACAGCACCCTCCGAATCTCGGAAGGGCGCAAGCTCGACCAACTCAAACAGCAGAAGGACGCCTACACGTACGACGCCCTTCGCCAACTCACGAACATGCAGGAAGACGTGGCGTACCGTCTGGACGATAGCATGGTCATCGACCAGATTGACTATCGCACAGCGCACGCTGAGAAGAATAAGGTGCCCAGCGTATGGCGCACGATGTTCAACTCCGCTATGTCGGCAGCCAGCTCGTCCTCTGGACAAGCCGCGCTGTCCAACGTGGGCGGTGGGGGAAGCGATAGCGCCGGGCAGGCATCAAGCACCAGCTTCTTCTCGCAAGCATACGGTTCGTCTTCTGGCAACCGCAACTTCTCAATCTAAGGGTGGCACATGGCCAAGCAACCGTACTTCCGGCCTGATGCCTTCCGCGTGAACCCGACCTCAACCGCCCAACAGTCTCCGACGAGGCTGTCGGGTGGCTTCCGGGGACAGGCGGCGGCACCGATGCAGCAAGCACCTGACGCTATCTCGACGGCGCAGGTGGATCAGGAAGCTGCCATCAATCAGGCAACCTTCAAGGCAGTGTCAGGCATGGCCCAAGCTGCCCTTGAGCCTTACGTCGAGCGCAAGCAACAAGAGCTGTTCTACGAAGGCGCACGCCGGCAGATCGAGGGCGAAGCTCTCGCCGACATCGTGGACAGCCAGCCGTGGTACAGCAAAATCTTCGGTCCCTCTGCCTCCGTGCAAGGTGCCCGCAAGATGGCTCAGCTTCGAGCCGTGGACGAAGTCGTCAACGGCATGGCGGCAGAGATGCCCGAGCTGCGCCGGCTGAACCCGGACGAGTTCCAAGCCGAGCTGTTCAACCGGGCAGACTCGGTGCTGACTGGTGACGAGCAATCCGACGCCATCATCCAAGCTCAGATTCTGGAGTCCTCACAGCCTCTGATCCGAACGCACACGAAGGAACACTACGCCTTCGGTCAGGAGCAGATGCAGGAGGAGTTCACGAAGTCCAGCGTGGTCAACGCAGAGCAGCTCCAGCGCGGGGCGGACGCCTACCAGCGTGGCATCATGTCCGAGGACGACTGGAACCAGCTTCGTCTCAAGGCCGCGAACTCGTTGCAGCCGCTGGAAGGCCAGACCGAGGATTCGTACTTCAACTCCGTCTATGCTTCCGGGCAGGAGGCAATGCAGACCGGGAAATGGCACTACGTCAAGATGCTGGAGGATGCGGGCATCGTGGACGCCATGCCGGTCGAGATGCGCACCCGCTTCCGTGACGCCAAGCGCACGTACGAGTCTCGCAGCTTGAGCGACCTCGCCATGAGCGACTACCACGTAGAGCTGGCTCAGCTCACCGCACAGAGCCGGGCCGGGCGGATCAGCCCGAACGAGCTGATGAAGCGGGTGGAGAGCTTGAACGCCGAGGTCAAGAAGCGCACCGGGATCGACCGGCCGTTTCTCGACGCCGGGGATGTGACCGGGCTGGTGCAGGGCAACCTGCAAGGCATCTACGAGGCGCAGCGCCGGGCACGGGACGAGGCCAAGGACGCGCAAGCCAAGCAGGCAGCACTGGTCGAGAAGCAACGCCTGATCGGCATGGCTATCGGCACCGGCAATATCGGCAACCTCGTGTCTGCTGGGGCCGTCAGCGGCACGGACGCACAGGCCACTGGCACGTCGATCATCAAGCAGCACCTCAGCTCCGGCGATAACCAGTGGCAGCCGTTGGTCGTCAACTCGTTCAACCAAAGCGGGTTCAAGTTCAACTACCTGTCATCCGAGATTCAGCGCGGTATGCGTGCCAGCGAGGGCGAGGACTTCAACGCCGCGTGGCAGTACAGCATGAACCTGTACGCCGCCCTAAACGAGCAGCCGGGCGGGCAAGCAGCGGCCAGCGCGTACGCTGGAGAGTACGCCCCGCAGATGCAGCAGGCGTACGAGATGATGCACCCGGCCAACGGGCAGGGCGTGCCGGCAGACGTGGCGTACAACCGCGTCATGAAGGCTCCGCAGCAAGTCAACCTCACCGAGACGGAGCGCAGCACGGTCGAGGACGCAGTCAACGAGCGCTTCGGTGCCGGGCTGCTGGACTTCGGCGCACCTGAACTGGATCAGCACAGCCGGAACATCATCGTCGAGGAAGTGGCTGAGCCCATGCGCCGGTACAGCGGCACGTCGCTCACCGCCGAGGAGCAGCTTGATCGGGCGTGGCCCGAGGTCAGCAGCCGGGTGGACATCCTTGGCAGCCGGGTGGCACGTAAGAACCCTGCCGATCCCAAGCTGTCCGATGTCCTCAAGACCAACACCCGGGACGCCGGCCTGACGTTCGACACCACGTTGAGCGAGAAGATGCAGGAGCTTGGCATCAGCGACGACGCAACCTTGAACATCCAGCAGCAACGCAACAACGGTCAGATTTCGTACTTCGTGGAGTCCTACGATGATGGAGAGTTCAACTACTTCATGATCGACCAAGACGAGCTCCAGGGCACGTTCAAGGATCGTATCGAGCAACTCCGCAAGAAGGCGGAGATTCGACCCAACTTCGGCAACAACCCGATTCCCTACAGCAAGTAGCGGGTAGCCGCAAGGGACTGGCAACGGTCCCTTCCTGATACCCACTGGAGGCATCACATGGCAAACGACATCTTCAACATGACAGAAGAAGCCATCCGTCGCCAGACGGAGGCAAACAAGCGGGCGAATAAGTCAAGCAACCAGCCCGAGTTCTTCGAGAACGCACTCGAAGACGCAGCAGCACAGCGGCTGGAGATCGCCCGCCGCAACGGCGAGGACGGCCCGGAAGCCGCAACCAACCTCGCCAACGAACTCAGCGCGGACCCGACGCAAACCGCAGAGACGTTCCTCCGCTCTCAGGTCACACCACGCTTCAAGCGGACCAACCTCAACGCCGCCATCGCACAGGAGCGTGAGAACCAGCTCCGCGCTGCCGAGGACTGGCGCGAGGGTGTCAGCGGGGCCGATATGTTCGGTGCCGCATGGCAGCAGAACGTGACGGGCGGGATCATCGAGAGCATCAAACGCGAGGACTTCGACCCTGACCCGGACTTCGACTACTTCGCCAACCGTGAGGAGCTGGAGCAAGGGCTCACGCCGCAGCAGGTGGACTGGATTCGTCAGGACAGCGTGAGCCTCGATCACGCGAAGTCGATGCGCGAGCAGGCGCTGCGCGAGAATGAGCAGAACAAGACCATCTTCGCCAAGGGCACAGCGATGGGCATCGCCACCATGCTGTCCGGTGGCCTGCTAGACCCTGCCGGCTGGCTGGCCGGTGCCGGCGTCGGCAAGGGGCTCCAGCTCATCGGCGTGGGTAGCCGCGCCCTGCTGGCCGAGGGCCGTACAGCCGCAGCGCTGGGCTCGCTGGTCGGCGAAGGTGCTGCCGGCAACGTGGCCGCCGAAGCGATCCTCGAAGCCAGTGGCCGCCGAGTAGACGCCGCCGACTACGCAGCCTCGGCCGCGTTCGGTGCCGCCTTCGGGCTGGGCCTCTCGCCCTTCGTCCTCAAGGCTGACCGCGCCATCAACGCGCAGGAGACGCAAGCCCAGCTCAAGGGCATTCAGGACACCTACCGCCAGCAGCTCGGCGATGTGTACGAACGGGCCAAGGTGGAAGCCGGCCCGGACGCCACGCCGGACGAGATCGGCCGGGCCGCTCAGCGCATCCAGGCTGACGAGTTCAACTGGTTCGACCGCGCTCGCACCGCAGGCGTGGACCCGCAGGAGCAGGTGCTGCGCCGGGCAGAGGGTATGTCCCCGGACGAGTACGCCGCCGCCATCGAGGCATCCGCGAGAGCGGACATGGAGGCCCCTACAAGCGCCGCTCCTGAACAGCCGACCGATGGTACTGCCCCGCAGGAGAACGCCCCGCAGGACGCAGAGCCGGCGGCAGATGAGGCACCTGCACGTCGCCGGCAGAGCATCGACGAGTTCACGGACCTGAATACCCGGACGAAGCGCGAGCGGGCGAAGCTGGCCTACGGGACCGACCTGCTGGCCAGTGACGACCCGGGCAAGGCGCGCTTCATCAACGAGATGCTGCACCGGGCAGAGCGCTGGGTCAAGGACAACCCGGTAGACGAGGCCCGGACTCGGGACTTGCTGGGCCGGCTGGATCGAGTGGCACCGTACCTTGCCACCACGGCACAGAACCTGCTGCGCTCGAAGCACCCGCTGGCCAAGATGTACGCCCAAGTCGTGCTGGAGAATACGACCGGGGCCGGTGGCCGCCGCACCACGGCAGCCCTCGACAAGTACATGAGCGAGCGCGTGTACTTCCGGCACGTCGAGCAGTTCGAGACGATGTACAACAACTGGCGGCGCGAGCAAGGTGGCCGGTGGTACGGCGACGTGCTGAACCAGCGGATGCCCGAGCGCTTCAACCGCGAGCTTACCGAGTACATGGCACGCCGGAACCGTGGTGAAGACCCCGAGGTCGACGCCAACATCCGTGCCACCGCTGACATGCTGGAGCGAGGCTACCGGCAGATGGCTGACGATCAGGTACGGGTCGGTACGCCGGGTGCAGAGAATATCCCCGCATCCAGCGCTGGGTACTTCTCCCGCCGCCTGTCCGCCAAGAAGGTCACGAGCCTGAGCAATGCGCAGCAGCGTGCCCTCTCCGCCGAGTTTAGCCGCCAGCTTGAGGACTACATCAGCGACCCCGCGCTGCGCAAGCAGGTCACGGATCGCATGGTCAACCGGATGCGGGCTGAGGCCGAGGGCGGCGTCAACCCAAGCCCCAACGTCCACTCGCCTGCCACCGCCAAGCTGGTGAGCAACGCACTCAAGGACGCCGGGGTGAAGGAAGACGCCATCGGTGAGGTGATCGCCAAGATCAACACAGGCGGTCCAGCGTACACCAAGTCCCGGCTTGACCTCGATCTGACCGCTCGGCTCACAGACCCGGACAGTGGGCAGTCCTTCGCGCTGGCCGATCTCTACGAGACGAACCAGCTCAAGCTCTACCGGGACTACGTTCGTCGTGTGTCCGGTGAGGTGGCGCTGGCCAAGCGCGGGATCATGGGCCGGCATGGCCTCGACTTGATCCGCGATGCCTTCCTGTACGGCAGGGACGGGCAGAAGCTCAGCGGCAGGGAGCTTAAAGACACCCTTCGTGCCTTCGACCAGACGGCAAGCGAGATGCTGGGCACACCTTACGGCACCATGACCTCCGCCAACCAGATCGAGTGGGTCAACAACCTCCGTATGCTGACTGCGACCAGCCGGCTTGGTGGTATGGCGTTCACGCAATTCGCCGAGTTCGCCAACGCCGTGCCTGCACTCGGCATCGCTGCTGCCTTCCGAGGCGTCAAGATGATGCCCCGGATGCTGCGCGAGCTGCGCAAGGGACAGCGCAACCCGATCCTCGAAGACATCGAGCGCGTCGGCGGCGAGATCGGCGGGGAGTACAAGCACATCTTCCCGTACGCCGACACCGAAGATATGTTCGTCGTCAGCGGGGAGGAGCTGGGTGTGTTCAGCCGCGCCGTGCGTGGAGCCAGCCGCAAGATGCAGTTCTACAATATGTGGCACTACGTCGCCGCTGCGCAGACCCGAGGCATGGCAGAGCAGATCGTCAGCAAGGCGCTAAAGGCGGTACGTGATGGCCGGGACGACGTGATGCTGGATGACATGGGGATCGACGCTGACCTTCGCCGGGCACTCAAGAGCAACCTCAACCGTATCGCCAAGTTCGACGAGCGCGGTGATCTGGCAAGCCTCGACGTGTCCGAGATGGACCCGCAGATCACCCACCGCTTCGCCACCGCTGTCAACCGTGGTGCCAAGCAGATCATTCAGGGCAACTACATCGGCGAGACCGGCTACTGGGCGCACCACGACCTCATCAAGCTGCTGACGCAGTTCCGTACCTTCTCCCTCACCGCGATGGAGAAGCAGTGGGCTCGTGTGTCAGCCACCAAGGGGACGGTCAAGGCGCTCGGCTACCTGCTGGGCATGATGTCCTTCGCTCTGCCGATACACATGAGCCGCGTTTGGATTGCGTCTCGTGGCCGGGACGACGCCGACGAGTACATCGAGCAGCAACTCGCGCTCCCTGTCCTCGCTCGGTCGCTGATGAACTACTCGTCACTGGCGGGGATGAGTGCGGACGTATTAGATGTGGGAACCGGGGCTCTCGGGACCATCGACAACGTCTTCGGCACTGGATTGCAGCCAGACGCAGTCCGGGTGCGTGGCCGCGACGGCACCGTGGGCTCGGCGATCCCTGCCATCGGCTACGCCAACGACCTGTTCGGTGTCCTCAAAGACCCGACGGACCTCGGCCGTGCCGTCAAGCAGCTCCCGGGCGGCAACCTGCCGTACCTCGTGCCGCCCATCAACGCCCTCGGCTCCGAGGACGAGAAGGACGACCGGCTGTAAGGCCCATCGCCACAGGGATGTGGCGGTGATCCACTAATAGGATACAACGATTTCATCAGGAACACAACATGGCAAGCTACCTCGCTACGAACTACCGCGTCGGGGACGGCTCCACTACCATCTGGAATGTCTCGTTTGCTGGTGCCCGTCCAGATCAGGGCGGTGGCACCGAGGCGTACCTCGACCCGGACAGCGTGAAAGCTGTGACGATCACCGAGAATCCTGATGGTTCGGAGACGGAGACGCCGCTCATCGGCACGCTCCTCAGTCCCACCCAGTTTGAAATTACCCCGGCAGTCGCCTCGGGCGTCCGGTTTAAGGTCTATCGAGAAACCAACAAGCAGTACCCTCTGGTTGACTTCACCGACTTCGCCGCTCTGAGCGAAGCTGAGCTGGATGCGTCCTTCCGCCAGACCCTGTACGCTGTGCAGGAGATTCAGGATGTCGTGACGTACTCCGATGCTCGGTCGGTCGAGGCTCGCCAGCTCGCACAGACCGCCGCTGACGACTCCAGCACCGCCCTGACGACTGCACAGGCTGCCGATTCCAAGGCGACCACCGCGCAGACACAGGCCGCAGCCGCCAACACGGCCGCCCAAGGCGCACAGACCGCAGCCACCAACGCCGCCAACAGCGCCACCGCCGCGCAGAACTCCGCCGCACAGGCCGCGAGTGATGCCAGAGACGCGCAGGACACGGCAGACGGCGCAGTCCAGACCGCCAACACGGCCAACGCAACGGCCAGCACCGCGCTGAACACCGCCGATAACGCCCTGAACGTGGCCACCACGGCCCGTAATACGGCAGACTCGGCCACCAGCACGGCCAATACGGCGCTGTCTACCGCCAATACGGCCACCAGCAACGCCTCGCAGGCTGTGACCACGGCGAACAGCGCCTCCGATGACGCTGAATCGGCCCTGACCACCGCCAACGCGGCCAACCTGACTGCCCAGTCGGCCTCGGACACGGCCAACACGGCCAACTCCAACGCCACTACGGCCATCAACACGGCCAACAGCGCTGCGAGCGACGCCAGCACGGCCCTCAGCACCGCGAATACCGCCCTCTCGACCGCCAACACGGCGGACGGCAAGGCCGATACCGCGATCAGCACGGCCAACAGCGCACAGTCCACCGCTGATGCCGCCGCCAGTGACGCCAGCACCGCCCTCAGCACCGCCAACGCGGCAGCCAGTGACGCGGCGGACGCTGTAGCCGTGGCAGACGACGTGCAGACCTTCCAAGCGGAGCTGGACGACCTCTCGTACCGCGTTGACCAGCTCTCAGGT
>Ga0209300_1000172_pt1 | contig 40209 bp, 50 predicted proteins | sample Shrwel_input2_RT_FD_187535 | JGI IMG/M metagenome (GOLD analysis project Ga0209300, IMG submission 187535) | Subsurface microbial communities from deep shales in Ohio, USA - Utica-3 well 1 S input2 RT (SPAdes) (version 2) ... | reverse complement strand
TTTAGTGCAGAGAAGCTTAATAAGTGGGCACAATATGCCACTAAAACAGGCGGTAACTGGTCTGAGATTGCAATGGAAACGTATAAGCGTCTCCCTGAGACAGCAAAGTCCTCTGATATTCACCAGATGATGATTAATGTTTGTTTGGACAAGGAAGATATTAACTATTCCCGCATTGCTGCACGTCTTGAACAAGCAAGCCTGCGTAAGAACATGGAGCGTGTTCTTGGTGTCTCTGATCGGGACAGTTTTAAAGCAATCTTTGAGGCAATGATTCGTGGTGGTGTTTGGGATGAAAAGACTATGCCTGAATACAACCCGGTATGGGAAAGTTGGTATGAGGAGATTTATCCAACTAAGCTTGAATACTGGCAAATTGTTCAGTGGGGCGATAAGTATGCTATTCGTAAGGATGATGTACCTGTAGAAACTCCTCACATTGGTTGCATTGGCATTGGTCTTGGCTTGCATGGTGATACGCAAGAAGCTTTTGATCTTGCTAAAGCTTTGGTAGAAGGAAAAGTAAATCTTCCAACCCCTGCACTTAACGGTATTCGCACAGGAGATTTTGATACCATTAGTTGCTGCATTATCACCGGAGGGGATAGCGTAGACAGTATTGGTGTTGCCGAACACATTGCTTATAAGATGACGGCAAAGAAAGCAGGCATCGGTATTGAGTTTGATACGCGCTCGAAAGGGGCACCAGTTAAAGGTGGGGCTGTAAAGCATTTGGGTAAACACCCGATTTATTCTACCCTCGACAAAGCTGTAAAGATGTTTACTCAGATTAGCCGTGGCGGTAGTGCTACAGTTACTTTTAAGTGTATTGATCCTGAAGTAGAAAGTATTGTTCTTTGGAAAACTCAGAGGGTAGATATCGAAACTCGTCTGGATAAGATGGACTACAGCTTTGCTTATAACGATGCTTTCTTGCAGGCTGTTATCAATAATGAAGACTGGTATCTGTTTGATTTGACTGAGGCACCAGAGATTCACGAAGCTTTCTATGTGCTGAAGGCGGATAAATATAACTCCGTAGTCAAAGGTTGTATTGAAAAGGGTAAGAAGTTTAAGAAACTAAAAGCCCGTGATCTACTAAAGAGTGTGTTGATTGCTCGTAATGAAACAGGGCGTATGTACTCCATTAACGTGACTCGTGTTAATGAGCATACGCCATTTATTGACGTTATCCGACTGTCAAATTTATGTCAGGAAATATGCCTCCCTACAAAAGCTTACAAGAATATGCAAGACTTGTATGCCGAAGAGTCAGAAGCTGAAACTGCTTTTTGTACACTTTCAGCAATTAATGTTGGTAAAGTAAGTTTTGAAGAGTATGAGTATGTGGCCGAAGTTGCTTTGCGTGCTGTAGACAAGATGATTGACAAAGCGCCAATGATGACAGCTTCAATGAAGAACAGCATCATGCGTCGTCGTAGTGCAGGGGTTGGTATTACGGGGTTGGCTGGAGCGCTGTATCGTGAAGGTCTTGATTATGATGGTAGCGAAGAGTCTTTTACCTTTGTGAGCAAAATTGCTGAAACCCATTACTTTTATCTTCTGAAAGCTTCTCAGAAATTGGCAGAAGAAAGTGGCTATGCTGTTGAGGGTATTAAGAAAGATTGGTTGCCTGTTGACACTCGCGTGAACAAAGGCTACACTCTGACGCTTGATTGGGAGTCGCTTCGTGGTAAGCCCCGTAAGCATTCTGTGCTAGCTGCACATATGCCTACAGAGTCAAGTGCTGTGTTCTGTGATGCAGATAACAGCTTGTACCCACCACGGCAGAAAGTGATTAACAAGAAATCTCGGAAAGGTATCATTCAGTATATCTCGAAAGATTGGACGCCGGGTAAGAAACTGGCTTGGGACGTGGACAACATTACTTTGTCCAAGTATTATTCCAGAGTACAGGATTTTACTGACCAAGCTATCAGTGCTGATTACTACTTTGATCCGAGTAAATATGAAGATGAGAAGAAGCCGCTAAGTGAGCTTATGAAGGAATGGGTAGCACAGGCTAAGGCCGGGAATAAGACCCAGTACTACATGAACACCCGCGACTACAACGGAGGTGGTGTTCAAGGTATCCTTGGTGCTACACAACCTGAAGAGGAAGCTTGCGAAAGCTGCAAACTTTAAGTAAGATAGGGGCTGAAATATGCCCCTTTATTTAGGAGAGAAAAATGTCTGTATTTAATGCAAATAACAAAGGTTATGAAAGTAACAAATACCCACTATTCCTTGGGGAAGATTTGGGATTGTTTGACACAGTAAATATTGCTTACCCCGAACTTGAAGACTTGTATCAAAAGCAGGTCAGCCAGATTTGGAACGAGAATGAAGTGTCTCTGACACAAGACAAACAGGATATGATGAATGCCCCTAAAGATGTTGTTGATCTTATGGTGAAAACAATCTCATGGCAACATCTCGCAGACAGCGTGGCTTCTAAGTCTATTGCTGGTTTGCTTATGCGTTATGTTACTAACTCTGAACTTGAGGGATTGATTAACGCTTGGTCTTTTTTTGAGACAATTCACGCCAGGACATACAGCCACATTGTAAAGCAGACGGTGGTTAATCCGAACCAAGTGCTACGTGACACGTACAACAACATGGATATTGTCTCCCGTAGTGGTGCTATTGTTAAAGCTTTTGACCAACTTGAAGTCCTACCAGTGGATGCAACAATTGAGGAAAAACGCAAAGCTATTGCTCTGGCATTCGCTGCACTGTTTGCCCTCGAAGCTATTGCATTTATGAGTAGCTTTGCTGTCACGTTTGCCATTGCAGAGACTGGAATCTTTCAGGGCATTGGTAGTTTGGTAACTCTGATTGCTCGTGATGAAGTGCTGCATACCCGAATGGACTACGCAATTCTTAATATCCTAAAGCAAAGTCCTGAGTGGGTGAACACTTTTAAAGAGCTGGCCCCAGACATTAAATCTGTTTTGGATGCTATCACAAACCAAGAGCTGAGTAATGCTGACTACTTGTTTAGTGAAGGTCGTCAAGTGATCGGTCTTACATCTGGGCTACTTAAAGAGTATACGCTTTACATGGCACGCCCTTTGTATGTTGCTCTGGGTATTCCCTTTGACTTTGAAGTGATTGAAAAGAATCCTTGCAGTTACATGGATAAATACATCGACAGCTCCAAGATGCAAGTAGCTCCACAAGAGATTCAGATTACTTCTTACAAGATTGGGTCGGTGAAAGACGATACTGAGAATCTTGATTTGGATTTTGATTTTTAATAAAAAGGAGAATAAGATGTTTATTGTGTACGGTGGAGAGAAATGCAGCTATTGCACTAAAACTAAGATGCTGCTTGACATGCGAGAGAAAGATTATCAATACTATGATATCTACGATCAATGCAACGGAGCAGAAGATGGATGTGAGACACCTCTCACATATCGTGACCAGCTATTCACCCTAGTGCAAGATATGGGGCTTCCTCTTCCACGCAGTATTCCTCAAATCTTCGTTGTGAATGGGGGTGAGATGGAGTATATTGGCGGCTTTGATAATCTGAAAGAGTATTTGGGAGAGTAAGGTTCCGGTGTAACCCATTTTATAGCCCCGTAATCGGGGCTAGTTCTGTTACTAAAATTTAAATAAACCTTGATCCCCGTAGATAGAGAGGACGCAGATTAATGAGGAAACTTTGTGAAGAAAATTATCTATGTTTACCAGTTAGTCGAAAACAAAGAGGTGTTCTATATCGGCTTGACTAAAAACCCAGAGATGCGGCTTCGTCATCATAAGAGAAACTATGGCGAAGATATTACCATGAATATCTTCTACGAGACTTGGGACGTAGAAGAAGCAAACAGGGTGGAGAAGGAGTGTATCTCCGATCAAAGTCTGAGTTTAGATAATATCACGAGAGGTGGTGGATATAGTGCCAGATTTCATAAACAAGAGAAAGTGAAGTCTCTCATAGTGGGCGACGCGCCTGTACCGCATGACCGGGAAGTTGACACCCACTTCCCTTGCTATTATTCAGTAATACGTGCGACTCACGTAAAGAACTTGAAGGATGGCAGTTACGTCAGCATAAGCCATACAAATAAGGTGGTGTTGTTATATTTTATAAATCGTTACAAGTTTTTCAAGGAAAGAGGTGAGGAATATTTTGATAAACAAGAAGATATAGCCAAGGCTTGTGCTACGGTGAGGAAATCTGTACACTCTCTCTTTCAAGTTCTGAAGCAGTGTGGCTACCTTGAGATTAAGAGCAAAAATACTTTCAACGAAAGGTACAACACTTATAGAATTATGGAAGAGTTGCAATTTGGTGTTTTGGATAAACACGGTATTGTAGAGGAGTTTGGGACTCGCATCCTATCTCAATCCTTGGCTCCTCGGCCCCACCAAGGGAATGACGAAGAAGGATTACCATTTTAGGAGGTGTGTTGTGAAGAAAAAGAAATTACTCTATGGTGTTGGAATAAATGATGCAGATTATGCTGTGGAAAAGTGTGAAACGATCAACTATGAAAACGGTGAACAAAAGCGGAAACTTGTGTGGATTTGTCCATTCTACTGTAAATGGAGAGACATGCTTCGGCGGTGCTACTCCGCTAAGTGGCAAGAAAAGTATCCAACCTACATTGGCTGCTCTGTCTGTAAAGACTGGCTTGTCTTTTCAAACTTTAAACATTGGATGGAAAAGCAAGATTGGGAAGGAAAACAATTAGATAAAGACCTGTTGCTACAAGGTAACGAAGTATACAGCCCCCGTGCCTGTGTCTTTGTGGACAAGAAGGTTAATTTGTTCGTAACTGAAAGAAATGCTTCTCGTGGGCGATTGATGATTGGTGTCTGCTGGCATAGAGGGGTTAATAAATTTCAGGCGCTGTGTGGCGATGGATCAGGAAAGCAGAAACATCTCGGACTCTTCGACACAGAACTCGAAGCTCACAAAGCATGGCTTGCTTTTAAACTTGAACAAGCTAAAATTCTTGCTGCTGAACAATCTGACCCTCGTGTTGCTAAAGCTTTGATTGAACGCTACGAAAACTATGTGATTGAAGAGTGATAAATCGTAGACAACAAAAAGCCCCGGAGGAGCCAATTAAGGTTCTGCCGGGGCACATTTATTCTTGTTCTATTTTAATAGTCGTTTCTAAAAGATGTGATAGCTATTGCACATCTCTCTTTGTTTCACTTGTTGCCTCAGATTTCTTAACTTGAACATCCGTTCCATTGATTGTCAAGGAGTTGTGCAGATTGTTATTGTTAATCAACCTCTGCTTAGGCTCTCCTTTCGCAATCTGATCCACTCTCTTCTCTAAGAGTTCAATCTTTCTTGAAGTTGAGAATTGGTAATCATTCTGAACTTTAGCAAGGGTGTTGATTTTATTCTCAAGAAAGATGGTGTTGTTCCCGATCACTTTTCTATTCTCATCCCTCACCATCTCAATCTGTTCAAGTAGATTATTGGCTGCTACGTTATCTTGTGTATTACCCCAAAGGATAATCAGTAAGGTGACAGCTAAGAGCAGAAAAACAAAATTTACAACATTCTGTAATAGCGTCCCCACGGGAGTCCCCTTACACGCCACTACGGCTTTTGTTTGAAGTACATATCCAATCTTGACAAGATGCTCGACTGCATTAAATCCTGCCGCGCTATAATGTCACTCTTTAGAGCATCCATCTTGGAGTTAAGGCGCTCTTCCACTTCCTTCAGATCACCCCGATCAACTTTCACCTTGTCCATTGCAATTACTTTGGCTTCAAGGTTTTCCACACGCTTTCCTTGTTCTTGGAAACTCCACACCACAAGGGACATGACGATAGCCATAAGACCAAGCGCAGCCCTCTCCCAATAGGTGTTAATTCGTCTATCGACAATTACTGCCGCTGTATCGGGGTTATTGTGTGGCATCATAAAGCTCCATTATCTGCTGCTTGTGTTTCCTCTGCTTCTCAAGCAAGGATTTATATTTAGCAATACAGGAAGTGTTTTCTACGTAGCCACGAGCCAAAAAGGACTTGACAACGCTATATGTTTTTAAATAGTATAACCTTTTCACAATATAAGGAGCCATAATGAAATTTGTTCGAAATGTGGGCAAGAATGATGCAGCATATCCAGTAAACCCCCTAGTAAACGGTAAAAGAGAAACCTGCCCATTTTACCGCACTTGGGTTGACATGCTTGCTAGGTGTTACAGTCCTAGGGTTAAGCAAAAGCAACCAACCTACTCAAACTGTACAGTTTGTGAAGAATGGCTGACATTCTCAAACTTCAAAGCTTGGATGGAACTCCAACGCTGGCAAGGTATGCGTTTGGATAAAGACTTGTTATACCCAGACAATACTCAATATAGTCCTCAGACTTGCGCATTTGTTCCAAATGCTATAAACTGTATCTTTGGGACATGCGGGGCTGCTCGCGGTGAATATCCAATTGGTGTGTCTAAAGACAAGATTTCGAAAGACATGGTAAATTTTCTTAAGAAACCCTTCAGGGCAGCCGTTCAAACCTTACGCGGGCCGCGTAAACACTTGGGTATGTATGCTACCGCAATGGAGGCACACGCCGCATGGCAACTAGCAAAAGTAGAAGTTATTCGTGAGTATGTATTGTGGTGGGAGTTTGAACCATCTGTGAGCCAAACTTTTAACATTAAGATAGCAGAAAACTTACTATCTGTGGCAGCAAATATAGAAAAAGACTTACAACAGCGTGTAGAGACTGTTAGATTCTATTTTTGATATAGGTTTAGAATCTGGTCTTTGTATTTTCTCTGTTTATCTAATAAAAGCCTATACTTTCCTATACACATGGTGTTGGTAATATAGGCTTTTGATAAACTCCTTACAGACCATCCAGCTTCTTTAGCTACACAAGGATCAACAAGAAGACTATCTGGCGTTGTATGCACTCTATCTCTGTACTGCGTCTCGATAGGCTTCGTTGAGCAGCTCCACAAGCTCATTAGGCAAAGGAGCGTCAATGTCCACCTCATCAGACTGTGTTTCATTCACTGTCTCCTTTTTGATAGCTTTTGGCTTCTGTTCAAGAACATCTATCTGCTTTACAATCCCTTCTTTCTTCTCATCCAAGACTTTCTGTTCTTCGTCCTTCTTTCTATTGATTTCATCAACAATAAGACAGTATTTAGTAGCCTTTTCTACATCAGAAACAAGCGTTGCATTAGCTTTCACTAAACGATCCACATCAGCTTTAAGCGTTGCTTTATCGCTATAAAATGAGTAGGAGAGATAACCAAACAAGGATGTAAGGGAGAGTAGAACAACTATGATTATGATAAATAATCTACTCATCCTCTTCCCTCATATCGTCGTAAGATTGATCCACCAACCTACCAATAGCACCAAGAAGACCAAGGACAGATGCTGAGATAGCAAGAGTTCCAAATGCCACTTGAGAGGATAGAACACCCAATACAGCTAAGCCAGAAACACTAAGAGCAATCAGCAAGTTTGCTACAAGAGAAAGAAAGCTGTAAGTTTTAAGAATCTTTTTCCAATCTTCGTGAAATTTCATTATATTGCTCCAAGAATTCTTTATATTCTTTCTGCTTCTCTGGTGTAAGCTCTCCAAGGCAATAAGACATTGTCTTGTCTCTACGGATCACCAAACCTTTGAGCTTTTTACCGCCAGCATAAACCCATCGTGTCAATTGCTCACAAGCTTCTTTGTGTTTCCCTTGATTGACAAGACGGAGAAGTGTGCTGCCTTTGACAGAGTTGATGCCAAGGTTGAAAGTGAAATCATTCAAAGCTTGACGTTGCCATTCAGAAGCATAGGGAACACGAACAGCACTATCAATTTGCTTTAAGTGTTTCTTCCAATCACTTGCATAGATTTCCATGCACTCTTCTTCTGTGTAGGAGGGTTTTACTTTCTCACCTTTCTGGACAAGATGGCCTGCGCAAATCGTCTTTAGCCCGACAGGGTCGGAATATGGTTGTAATACTAACCCCTCTGATGGCAAAGTAAGATCATATGCAACAAAAGCAGCCGGGGCACTAAGCCCCGCTGCAATAAATGCTGCAATCAGTTTACTTTTGATTGCTTTCATTTAGTCATCACCATACCCGTCAAAAGGGTTGAAAGTATTTACATGAGGAGCAAAACCAAATCTCTCAAACTTGTCAGTTAGAATTTTCCAACCAAGCCTTGCTCGAAGGTTACGTGTGTCACTCCAAGGCAGGACGCAGTATAATTCAAAACCAACCAGCTTCTTGCCATCAAAAGCTTTTACCCAATACCAACCGGGCACTTTTTCTTTGTCAGAAATGTCTTCCTTGCCTTTAACTTGCAACTTAAGAGATGGTTTATACTTCAGTGATGTATACTTATCCAACCCATAGAGTTTGTTTCGCCACATCCACTGGACTCTGTTTATGTAGCCCTTGAGGCCAGTTGTGATGTTTGGAAAGAAAGATCGTTTTGCAACAAACCCTTCATCACCTTGTGGCGGGTTGTCATACGTCCCCCAAATCCAACCCCAAGTGTAGCTACCATCGTCTTTGTACTCTTCCTCTTTATAAATAAGAGCAATTATGAAGGGAACTACAAGAAGGGTTGGAAGCATGAGGACGTAAAGACAGAATATAGTAAACCACTTAATATAAACCATCTTCATTATCCTTTAGGATGCGTCCACAACAGTTTGGTAGGAATCCCCCTCTTCTGGCGGATCAGTGGGTTCAAACCAATCTTGTGCAGGGCACTCCCACATCCAATAAACGCCAATGGTTGGAGATTCGTGACGAACGAGGTAGAGGATATCCCCACAAATAGGACAAAATTTCATACTTTATACTCCATGCTTGAGCTTAAGTGCTGCGATGTCAGAAACATACTTTTGCTTGCGATTGTTGTATTGTTCTCTGATTGAAGCTTTCTTAGCTTCTTCAGTTACCCCGTCAAACAGAATGGCAAGAGAGAATGCCTTGTTGAAAGCATCAACATCTTTTTGATAATCTGCGTTCAGAATTTGCAACTCTTCTTGATAGGTGGGTAGACGAATATTATCACTAAAAGAGTCCCCATCGTATTTCCAACCCTGTTTTACACTAAAGTTACACTCCACCCACTTCAAAAACGGATGGAAGCGCCCTGTGGGGTCGATGTCCGTGATTTCGGCCACGATGCCGTTTTCGATCTGTGCCCACATACTCACCACCTCACTATCACTACGCCCGTGGCCCCGTGGCCACCCCGGATATCCCCACCGTCAGTTCCACCACCACCACCACCATATGCGCCTCCATCGATAACGGCATCTACTTCAGTTGCGCTCCGTCCGCCTCCGCCCATATGGCTCCCGCCGCCGTCACCACTGCCACCGCCATATGCAGCGGCGGGGGAGTCGCTACCACTCTGGCCTCTTAAATTTAGGTCGCCGCCAACGCCCACGCCAGCGGCCCCACCAGCGAGAGTGCCGCCACTGCCTCCAGTGGCTGATAGCCAAACGCCGAATGAACTCGTGCCCCCGTTACCACCATCTCCAGCTGCGCCTGCGCCGCCTTGGCCAACGGTCACTGACACAGAGCTAACCCCTGCCAAAGTGACAAGGGCTATGGCGGTCCCGCCCCCACCACCACCACCTCCCCTTGATGATGATGTGTTACCTCGTCCACCTGCGCCACCGCCACCAACGACAGTTACATGCGGCTTCCGCCGTCCGCTACGCAGTACGGCTGGGACGGTGAAGACATGTGATCCAGCGGTCGTAAATGCCATCAGTCCGCTCGCAATACTTCCCGGCAATTGCGCCTGCCCCACACACCACCACTTCCCCGCACCATCGCTGCGCAACCGCAGGAAGTCGCCCGCAAACAGCAGCTCAGTGCTGGCCTGACCAGACGTATTTATAACAGTATCAAGCATGATACTATCAGTTCCGCTTGCTGCAATTATGACTTGATTGCTGGTTATATCCCTACGCTGTAGGAAAAACTCACTATCCTTCAACCCAGAAGAGGAGGGTAGTGTTACTGTTAAAGCAGAGCTTGCATTAACCAGCACCGTCCCAATATTAGCTTGGGTAAGACTTCGACTTGAAGATACTAGAGTTAAAGCACCGTTCTCAATAAAAGCTTTTACCCAGTAAGTTTGAGCAGTGTCTGTTATGGGATTGCTCACTACGCTCGTCGGTCCAGACGCAGCTACAGATTTATAAACAAGACCATCGCTACCTTGTACATAAGATTTACCCGCAATGTAGTCGGTCTTGTTGTCCCACTCAGGAATACCACGCTCATTGATATGAGCCAGCATCTCATCCTGACGATTTTGAATCCAGTTTTCCCACTGATAGGGTGGGATTTCAGGCGACCAACCTGTTTGAATCTTTGCCTCCGAAGGAGCAATCTTATCTCCATCAGACGCCCACTTATATGTATAATCCGGTTTAGTTGTTGCCATTTTTTCCTCGCTTAGATAAGTCCTGCGTATTTCCCGCCAACTGATGTATCAAACACATCTCCATATCCCTTAGCACCCGGAGCACCTTGGTATGCAAAGTAATTGTCTGTTGGAAAGTATCCGTAATTAATTTTCACACCAACTGGTTTTGGAACGAAAGGTGCATCAAAGTCCTTATACTTTGTTTTATAGGTGAGAAGTGCCCTTTCAAACGAATTTAATTCTTTACCAATCAGGATAGTAAATTCAGCGTCACCTTCTGCCAGAACATTATTGATTTCTGTACCAAACACAAACTTAACAAAGCCAAGAAAATCTTCTGGTGTTGCAAAAGTTGTATTTTTAAGAATCTTTGCCTTAATGAATAGACGATATTGTTCGTCATTAAGCAATACACTTCCGGTTAGAGGTGTGCCTAAAGAGTAGTAAAATCCCCCAACTGAAGTGTTTTCTAAATCGCCGTAGGATTGAGACTCTGGATAACCATCAAAGCCGAAATACTCCAACATTTCAGCATCAATAAGTTCTCTCTCTTGCCCAACAATACGACCGATTACATTAAGCTGTTCACCCTCTGCTGTATCAATGCTACGAAGCTGCATCACTTGTTTTAAAGCTTCTTGAATCTCAACTTGACCAAGAATCAATAACTGTAAATACTTGTCGAAGATGTGCTTGTCGGTGAAAGCGTAGGTTACGCGATTACGGGCTTCTTCGAGATAGGGTACTGTGTCAAACTCATTTAAAGCCATCAGCACCCTCCTTAAGATACAGTGATTACGATGTTATTCGGATCAAGAGAAAACAACTCATTGAAAGCGATGGGGATATTTGTGGTTCCGACAGGACTTGGGGATGTTCCAATAGTTAGGCTATTTACTTGATGTCCCGGAACAGAGTTGATGGGCGTATAGAGACGGCTGTAAACAACATCTTCACCAATGCCGAACTGTGCTTTCATATATACAGCAATAGCATCTTTAATCGCTTGTTCACCATCTTGAGGAAACTCGGAGTTGGTGGTAATGTCCAAATCAATATAAATGGTTACAGGATTTGGACGCTCAAATCCAATATCGTGTGAGAAGCCCTGACTATCGTAGATCGTTACAGATGTGTTCCCATAACTACGAATACCAAGAGGTTTATTCTCCCATATACTTTGTGCAATGTTCGTGGAAATACCACCAAGAACAATTGGCATAAAACTGTGAGCGGGAATACCATTAGCATCCGTCACATCTGTATCATTCTCATAGATAACCACTTGCTCTACAGTGTCAAGGTTAATCAGAGCAGAATACAATGCTTCAAGAATGTTAGAGGCACGTTCAAACTTACTTACACGGAAGCGTTCACGAAGCTCTTCGTCTGTTTCAACATATCGCCCAGCTACGGCACTGATCGGGTTGTTTACACTATCCCAGCCAAGAACAGGAGTAGAAATGGACGTGATTGTATTTGGAGCTTGCTCAATCGGACCATATTCTTGAGCAATCAAATCACCAATCTTATCAACCTTAGTGATACCAAGGTTAGCTGATGTGCTGAAAGAAGTTACTTGGAAAATATCATCAAGATCAATTTCCAGAGTCGTTCCAACAACAGTAGCAATCAATTGAGGATGATTAGCGTCAATCTCTGCTTTCAGTCCTGCGAGAATGCTCGCTGCTGTTGCTCCAACACCACTTGTGTAGTTGACAGTGTTTGAACTGGTAATCCGAGAGTAAGTGATGGTGTATAACGTGCTACTAGCAACAGTTGGTACTGTAATAGTGACACCAGAAGCAAGAGAAGGAGACAACGCCACACTCGCTACAACATTAAAGCTTTGTCCGGTTGTGTCACTAGAAACAACACTTCCAGAGGGAATGAGAGTTCCATTATTGCCCGTGAAGATAGCCTGTGCTGTGGTGAATGTGTTAGCAAAGCGAGTGATTCCACCAAGAGCTACGAGATTATCAAGAGCAATACCTGTTGCTGAGTTTGGATCAAAAGCCGAGTATACTTCTTGTACAGCCTCCCAAAGATCAGCCTCTCCCGGAGCGGCAAGTGCAATTAGTCGTCCAAGTGCTGAACTGGCAGACGTGTCTACTACATCACCAACAGAAACGAGGTCTTGAAAAAGCTCGACAGCCTTGGCTCTATTGTCAGCTAAAACTTCAGACAGGCGTTTAATCACCAAGCCTTCAGGTGTAATACCTGCCATAAATTAAGCCCCTATGTTGTTAATTTCTACTGAAGCAATTTCACCATTCGTACAACGAACACTGAATTTTGCGGAATAGGTTCGATTGTCTAAGCCAGACGAGTAGCTCAGTATTTCAGCAACACCATTCTCTTCTAGGATTTTTTCTTGGAAGATTCTGTCAGCGACAGATTTTGGTGTTTTTCTTCCTAAGATGCGTTGGAAGTAAGGAATGCCGTACGTGGTATCTAAGAACCACTCTTCTTGGAATGTACGAAGTAGAATAAACAGTCGCTGTTGGACATTTTCAGTAAGCGGCTGTGTTACATCGGTTTTAGTTAGTGGTCCATTGTTCCAGACGATATCGCCAACCAAGTAATCTAATTTAAAATCCATTACTGCGGACCTCCAGTTGTACTAGGACCAGACTGGACCCCTGTATGAACGTGACTATCAAACACAATTCCATTTGAATTAAGAACACCTGCGTGTGTAATATTTCCAACCCACTCTGTATCTGCAACTTCAACCGACATATAAGAGGCAGACACGGCAACATTTTCAGCTTGAAGTTGAACGTCTGCATTAGTCTTAATTAGGAAGTTACCTTCAGGTGTCATTCTCATTTCAACTTCGTTAGCTGTTCCGATATTATGTGCAACAACAGTATCTTTTGTGCTATGAGGCCAGAATCGTGAAGACGGGTTATTCACTGAAATGCTTGAAGGTTGAAGACCCGGAACAAATATAGCGTCCCCTTTGTCGAACTTGGCAAAGTTTAGCGGAGCTGACGGAAATCCTTGACTGTTCTTCCAAGCGTCTAAGTTTCTCATCGAGAAGATTGCAAGACCTGTATCACCAGCTTGGATGGGGAAGGTAAAAGCTGAGGTTCTGCTGCAAGGAAATACGATAGGGACACCTAAGATTGGGGTTCTCTCTTTTACAGTGCCGTCTTTGGTTCGTTGATTGATGCTTGGTTGGATGTTAACCATTGCGCCATTTAAGCTATCAATAACCCCCAGTACCACACAAGGGATGGCTGTCCATATTTCATTCAGAAGTTTGTTTGATTGCGCATTAAGCGATTCTTGAAAAAGCTCTTTCATTTTGTACTCACCACCTTTTCAATAGCGCTGGCCTTAACCTCGGTAAACCAATCGTTGTCCCTCCAACCACCAAAGTGCCGCACATCATCAACCTTGTACCAACCTTGAATGAGTGTGTCTTCCAGCTTAACGATAGAGCCAGCAACGATATCTGGATTTAAGAGCATTCTCCACTGGACGCCTTGCTTCTTAACTTTATCTTTCTTTGATCGGCGCTCATCTGATGTAACACGATAAGCATTTTCAATCAAACCTGTATATCTTGATACTACGTAAGCCTGATCGAAGTTTTCGTCATTTGCTCTGTCTTTGTCGTGGACATACAAAACGTCGTCATCTACTTGCCAGTCAAGCTGGTATTTCTCGCTCAACTCATTCAGCATCTGCTTAGGAGTGCCGATCAACGGATAACCATACAACACTTGATTGTTTAGATTTGTGCCGTTGTATACACCACGAGAAACACCCGGAAGATTCTTACGGATATCTTCTAAAACCGCTTTAACATCTCGTCCGGGACTGGTGAGTTGGTTTAGGAGTGTATGGTTAAGATCAGTATACCCACTACCCATACGTAGTTGAGTAATCCTATCTGTTCCACTTTTTCTAGTGGTTACTAGGTATACTTGCCCGGCAAAAAGCTGTTTAAGTCCAATATCTCTATATCCTACAGAGAAGGAAGCAAACGGGTAATCTGTATCCAAGACTCTCAAAGATTCGTCTGAAAGGTTATATATCTCTATAGCTGCGGAGTTTGTTTTATCTTTATTGTTGGCAGACTTACTAACATCAAACGTAACTTGTAAATTTTGGATTAGTAGTCCATCTCCACTCTTCCAATCTCCGATTGAGAGAGAGTATTCCCTGTTACGTTGAAGTAGCATTCTTATTCTCCGTCTTCGTAGATATAAAACATCCTGTAATACTTAGCTAAGTCTTTGGGATATGTCTTGTAAAACTCATCGCCAATCTCAGCAATTGGCTCCATCCAAAAGAACCCTGTTAGTTCATCAATCACGTAGTCTTTTAGTAGTGGGAAGTTGGGAACAACAGCTTGACCCCGTACCAAAGCTTCGCCATCGGCTGTAAACAAAGAGAGTGTGTAAAGCTCCATTCTGTTGTTATACAGAAACTCAAGGTTGTACGAATTACCCTCTAGAGTGATTGAATACCCGTAGTAATCGTCTCCAAATAGCGGTATATCTACGTATCTAAGTGTCATAGTTCGTCCACCGCTGCTCTCAGAGGGTCTGTGTCTTTAGGGGCACCATCGTCGCCTGCTGTACCAATTGTACTATCTTGTTTACCCTTACTAACCTTACCAGATGCTTTACCTTGGAGTTCAGAACGAATGTTCTCTGGGATTTGTGTCTTTTGAAGGGTTACAAAATCCACTTTCTCCAATGTTAAATCACAGAATAGCCCATACCCCGTGTTGATATCTTCTCTGATACTAATACTTGTAACAACAAGGTCACGAACGATATTAGTCAGCTTCAGTTCATCATACTCGTACAATGAAACAACTTGGATGTTGCTGTCGTATTGTCTAGTATCTTGGTTATAGACTCGGCCAGTTACAAGGTTCTGAAGAACTCGCTTAAGGTATGGGAGATAGTCTAGGCGTTCTTCCTGCATAACAACTTCTGGTTCAGTGTTGGGAAGAAACTGACCAATGCTGTTTGGAATGAAACTTTTTACTTTATCAAACAATCCGTTGCTTTGCATAATGTAGACAGGCTCAGTGACCATATCTACGTTGTAGGGAGCAACGCCATCTAAATCCATAATAATGAAGGTTGCATCGCTAACATCAACTGCCGACATTACGGCTGAGATGTTATATACTGAGTTCTCTTTAATAAAGTGGTCAGTAATCCTCCCACCACCATCTACAGGGTGTTTAGTAACCTGACCACGATGTTGCTCAGAAAATGAAGTTACAGCATCGAAATAGATAAAGCCGCTTGCTTCATTCTCAGCATCAGTAGGCGTCCAACGAAGAGCCAATGTCATGTTGTTCTCCTATTATTCTAATTCTGGGTTTTCGGCATTAACGGCCTTAAACATGTCTTCAAGCTTAATACGAACAACCTCCCCAACCTTATCTGGATTGGTTGCATCGTAAATATTGAAAGTTGCAGTAACTTGTCCAGCCTGCTTGTCCATCGGGAAAATCCCTACTGGATTCGGATAACCCTCTTTAGCTGCTTGCTGGGCTGCTAACTGTCTTTGTATTTTTTGTTGAGTAATCCAATCTTCTGTTACACTGAACCCACTAAGTTGTGGTGGTACGGTTGACCCAACATCTACTCTCGGATCAATAGCTTCCAGCAGCCTTGTACCTCCCCTCAGAGCAGCATTTACGCCTGCCCTTCCTGGGGCCGTCAGCGTGTTGGCATACCTCTTACCTGCTTCAGCAGCCATCTCTCCAGCTTTTCCAAAATCACCCTCAACTAAAGCATTCAATGCCCCTGCACTGTTTGAGATGGTAGACATTGCAGTCATAAGGCGATCTAGTACGGAACTAGATTCTAAAGTTCCCAAAAGCTGTTGCCAACCAGTAATAGAGTTCCCCAACAGGGTGTTGACTTCTGTAAAAGCTTGTTTAGTAGATTCCAACCAAAGAAGAGCTTTACTTCTTGTCTCCTTATCTGGGAAGAGTTTGTCACCGAGGAAGCTATCTCGACCCTGAAAGAATCTTTGCAGTGACTGAAAGCTAAGCATGGCTACGGAGACATATTTAGTTATCTCATCAAAGCCTTTGGCTAATGATTCAACCAGAGGGCCAGCCTCTCGGGCACCATCGGCCATTGCTCTAAACAGGCGAGCAAAACCACTTTCAACACCAGCATTACTTGCCACCATTGCTAATTGGTTGTAAGCATTCTGAAATCTTGCTTGCTCAGCTTGTGACGCTTTTTGTGCCGCAGTCAGACCGGGTTGTGCCATCTCCCCGGCACGTTGCCCAGCATACAGAAGAATATCACCTTTGACCTCACGCCGCTCCATTGCGCTGCGAAGTTCTTGAATTGCCTCGCTTCCAGTTTTGCCGCCCCCACGTCCCTCCGCAGCAAGCTTACGTTGGTATGCTTCAGCAAAGACAGCAACACCCCCAGGAAGAGCTTCAGCAATCTGTCCGGTAAGTTCTTCTGACATCAACTGGTTCTTACCAGCCACTTGACTCAGCGCCCGAAACAAACGATTCTGAGAAGTGCGGTCAAGCTTATTAACACGAGCCAATTCAGAGAAGCCTTGAAAAACTCCCTGACTTTGCTCAACTGTCATTCCCGCACCAGCCAGGCCGGAAATCAGTTTGTTGTAATCAGGAATAGCCTCAAGCCAGTTGAAACCTACTCGTTCCCCTTGTGCCCTAAGCCAATCAAAAGCCTCTGTTCCCTGAGCAGCATTACCGCCAGCTTGTTGAACAATGGCTGAAGTCTGTAGCTGAGCCGAAACAATCTCTTGGTTACGACGATTAAGAGCACCAAGACCATATCCGCCACCAGCAAGAGCAACAAGCGGCATATAAGCACGAGCGGTAAATCCACCTACACCACCAGCTACACCCGCCTGTCTTGTGCTAATACCACCGCGACCATTTACGTTTGGGGTGATATCTGCTTGGGAGCTTGCCGCTCTAGCAGCATTCTTCATAGCTCTTGTCATTTGACGGGTAAGGCTTGCTTGATCAACAACAAAGCGATCAATTGAGAAAGCAGTTGTCATGCTGGCTCGGTCTAGAGCATTACCGAGGACAATGTTTAACTTACGCTGATCAACAACAAAGCGATCAATTGAGAAAGCAAGTTTCCCAGCAGAGAATTTAGCTAGTTTCTTTTCAAGAAGTTTTAGGTTCTTATCTAGCTGCTTCCACTTAAGATTAAAATCTACTCCAACTGTATACTTGGCAATTTCCACGCTAGATTACCTTCATCTTGTTAATCTTTTCTTAGCCTCAGCCTCTGCTTCAGCAGCTTTCTTAGCCTCTTCTTGTAATGTGTCATAAACATCGATCACTTCAAGCATGTCGTAGAGGTCTTTAAGTGTTCTGCATGTAGAGAACTCACCTATAAGATGTAATCCGCCAAGCTTGTGTGTAGCCACACGATAAATTTGCCAAGGGATAGAAAAGTTTTCTTCAATCTCTTTCTCGACTTTTGACTTGACGGTTGGTACAGATTTGTCTTTTATTACTCGTCTGTACCGCTTTCCGTAAAAAGGTCAGGCATGTTCCACTGAATAATCTGATTGGTCAGCTCATACAGGTGGGTAGTCCGGCGAGCAAAGATAATGTCAAAAGAGTTTTTATCAATATTCTTATTCTTATAAGAAACACTGCCAATGATAATACGCTTGATAAGCTCTACAGACGGCACACCGCCAGTCTTCATAAGTTCTTGTTGAACTTCAAGAGAGACGGTTGCGGGCATTGCATCTACAAGATAAGTTTCACCATCAAGTTCGATGGTAGTTTGCGGCAAAGCCATGATCCCAGCTTTACTAGCCATAAATTATTTCCTCCGGTTTATTTCTAAAAAATACTCGACACACTATCAAATAGGCTATCAAGTACAGTTTTTGGTCTGGTGTTGCCACCAACCTTAAAGTCTCTGACGCTTTGACAAAAGATACTCCAAGTGCGAGTTTCAAATTGTCCACTAAAAGTGGCATCTGGGAAGTTGGTAATATATGCATCACTGCTGCTAAACACACTCGTACCAGATGAATCCTTCAGCATCACACTAAGCTTGCCTGTACCCATCTCAATATCCATTGAATGGATGGCTGAGAGAATATCATTTGCAGAGCTTGTTTGAATAAGCTCAAACTGAATAGTGCAAGACTTATCTGGATTTCTAACCCTCGTGTGTTTTCCCCTAATTCCGGGGACAGTGATAAATGATGGACTTGTCTTGATAATCGAAATACTGTCCCATCCGACGATTTGGAAGTCATCAATTACCAGTGTTACGGAAGATGGGGAATACGTTACAATATCAGCCATTCACCACCTCAGAAGATTCCATTAAGTGAAGGAAGAGCAGCGGTGGCAATTGAAACAATAGAATCAATCGTACTACCTCTTTCCTCATTACCACCAACATTGAGCGCCGCTTGTGTTGCCTTAAATACCCAAGTACGAGTTTCAAATCTATTAGAAAGTGTCAACGGGGGAATGTCTTCAATCCAAGCAGTTGCTGAAAAGAATAAAGATGTTCCGCTGCTGTCCTTAATCATAATAGGCATTTTGGCCATCTGCGTGATTTCGTCGGCAAGATAGAGCTTTGTTAGAGCATCATTACTTGAGCTTCCGCTATACAAAGTAACCTCAACCGTATAAGTTGTGTCTTTTGTGTACAAGCGGCTTACAACGCTGTCTGCTGTTCGTCTACTAGCGAAAGGAACTGTATCTTTTCTAATAGAGACGAAAGTTCCATCAGCATAGCCATTTAGAGACAGAAGTCCCGCAACGGTGATTGTCACATCTTCAGGAATATAGTTTGCGATTTCCACAAAACTCTCCGTCTTATTAGATTAAAGAAAAGGGAGAGCAAGTCTCCCTCTCCATTACAGACGCCAGCGAGCGTCTACTTGACCACCAACAGCTTCAACAGCAGCAACAGCAGCGTCATCCATCGGGGTATTGCCGCCAATGAAATTGTCTGCGTTGAACATGAAGAATGTCCAGTCTCGCATCTCAGTAGTGCTGCTCAGAGTCAGGTCTGGGGTAGTAGCAATAATGGTTTGATTCGAGAAGAACAGTGTTTGTCCGCTATTATCTTTGATTTGACAAGAGAAGACCCATTCGTTGCCATCCGCCTCTTCATCGGCCCGTTGCAACTGTTGCAAAACCGTATTGGAAGCAGCATACTGGTGCAAGCTAATGGTGACGTTCATAGAGCGGTTACGACGCTTGACACGACCGCCAGTAATATCTGAGCCGATATACGGATCTGATGCGGCTACTAGGCGAGTTGCTGAGATGAAAGTACCTTCGGCAAAACCCGTCACTTGGTGAACAAAACTTCCTTTAGAAATAACAATGGTAACAGACTCAGGCGAGTAGTTACCGATAACAATATCAGCCATTTAGGTTACCTTTTCATGCGGGATCATCCCGGTTTGTTTGATTTGGACGATCTCCATAAACTTCCTCTGACATGTTGTCATAAGCAAGAGCCGCCTCGAATTCGGTGTAAAATCTTTTCTGGAGTAAAATCTCAAAATTTCTATTGAGCCGAGCCGTCCATCTATCTCTTGCAGAGTCGTAATAAACACCCTTGTAAGAAGATGTCCCTTCAGATTTAGATTTGTTGTGATTGCCGACATCTCTATTAACCCACCGACAATTATCTTTTGAATAAGACTCGTCGAACTTGATTCTGTCAATATCGGCACCTTCAAACCAACCTTCAGACATATCCTCCCAAAATCCTAGGAAAGTCTCCCACTCTGTAGGATACGCAATACCACGCCCTCCATACCTGTCCCAACGGATGTTGTTTGGGTTGTTGCAGCGGTCTTTCATAGCTTGCCAAGAGTTATATGCAGAAGTTCCACTCATCCCGTGAGTTGTATGGGCTTGGCTAACCGCCTCTCTTTGTAAACATCCACATGAACCAGTGTTGCCGTTCCGGAGATGGTCCACCCTTACATCAAATGCTTCACCGCCACAAGAGCATTGGACGGTCACCCAAGACCTAACATTCTTACGGTAGCCTTCCGAGATGACTGTCAACTTTTCAAAAACTTCACCTATTTGGGGAAACTTTCGTGTCTTACCCATCGCTTCCCTGCGGACGCATCCACAAGAAAGGCTGGGCTTGGTTGGACTAGTTAAAGTCCCCAGTCGTAGTGTGGAGCAGGTTCCGCATTCGCATCGACAGTTAATGAATTTAGCCTTAGCTCCGCTAGGGAAGGTCTTATAGAATATTTCCGAGATCACTTCCCAGCGGTTGAACTTATCACCTATTTTCACATCAATTTCTTTAGCCACGATTTACTCCTTAAAAGTATGAAGGAGTATTGTAACACAGATTTCTTAAATGTAAACAGGTAAATGTCCTTAAATTACACCGAAAGATAGCCTTCGATGTTAATGCGGCGGATACTCCCTGCCAACCGGGCACGGAAGACAAATACGCCAGCAGTACGCTGAGCACGAAGGTTTTCTGGAATGGATAGTACGTCAGGGACAGAGACGCTCCAGCCACGATCAATAGCGCCGTTAGCTTCTGCCTGAGAAAGAACGGTACGGATTTCATTCTCAATAATAGCCAGACCAGGATTGGTCATCGGAATCTTCAAGCTATTAATCAGACGGAAATAAATGCTTTCTTGCAGGCGGGCATACAGCCAGTCGATGACAATCTGTTCCGTTTATGTTCATGCGGGGTCGTTAATCCCGCACTGCTAAGGTTTAGGCTTCCGAGACCAACCATGTTGAGCCCGTTTGCACCAGTTCTCTACCACCCAATAGTCCAAATCTTCTGAATAATATTTGGCAGCATATATCGGGCTTTGAAACTCTAAACCTTCGGGTGATACAAATAAATTTAAACTTTTAGAAGAGGTTTTGTGCAGGTACTCTTCATTTCTTTGCGCGTTTTTAATTACTTCCTCGGAGAGAGATTTTGAATTTTCTTTCTTCAAGGCCACAGACTTTTCAATCATCGAGGCATAGTGTTCTTGGTTTTCTGTTGCCCACTTTTTCATTTGAAGAGATTTTCTTTCTTTAAATTCTTCAGTGTGTGAACAACCCCTCCATGCTGCATTAGAAAGCAGCCTGTACTCATCTAGAAGTCCTGTTTCAACCTTGTGGTGGTTCAGCTCTGCTAGCTTCTTTTGCCTTGAAGGAGTATTAGCAAGCTTTCTTATTCTTGCTAAATGTCCTGTTTCAACGTTTCTTTTACCCAAGGCTTTGTGTGTAGCAATAACTTTGTCCACCTCTTGCCTGCTCATTAAAATCCAAGCTTTGTAATCTGAGGCTTTCTTATAAGCTTTCCATAAAAGTCGGTGAGCAAAACAGTGTTGTCGATAAGACAGAACAATTAGATTATCTTTGGAATCATCGCCTCCTGCATGGCGAGGAACAATATGGTGAGATTCGGTATATTCACCTTGTTCGAAATGCTGATTCCTATATTTTTCAATAAACGCAAAGTAAAGTTTTTCGTAATTCATTTGTTTCTCCCTTTTCGCCACTTACGCTTTCGCGTAAGACCAGACTATATCTTCACCCGGTATAAACAATACTTAGGGGCTCCCCATTTCGCCTCACTTGAGGCTACGGCATCACTGCCTAGTCGTTGAACCTTCCCTTTCGGGCTTGGCTGCTGATTGCCACATAACATATTGTTTTCAAACTTTCACGCTTGAGCCATCATTTTAGAACAGGCTCTACGTTGTAGTCAATACGTCTTCGCGGGTTTCCAGCAATTAAAGGAGTTTTCAAGAGACCTTCCGGTCTCAGGCGACTTTTTTCAAATCGATTGGTAGACCATCAAACATGTTACCGTCTTGGAAAATGTTTACACCACCAACTTCAGTGTAGAAGTTGTAGTTCTTCTCACGAAGATTGTTTTTAGCGGTGGCGCTAAGCTTAGAAACAGTAACTCCGTTTACACGCTTGAAGTCCCAGTCGTTCGAGCCGGGAGTGTACGCAAGTTGAGCACCCGCCCAAGCAGCTTCCGGGTAATCCGAGTTAGCAGTTGGGAGGTAAACACCATAAGTACGACCAGCAGACTTAGCGCTAAGAATTGCACCAATGTCGGTAGTGCTGGTAGCTGTTGCAGTGGCGTCAGCAGTAGACACACCGTAAATCTTACGAACAGCGCCAATAGCATCTGACAGTGCTTCTTGATCAGCAGCAACGTGAGTCTCTGCAATAAGCAGATACCAACTGTCGTTGTCTTCAGTTACAGCATCAAGAGCTTCTACCCAAGTTTCGGTAGCAGTGGTAGTACCAACAGTGATATTGGAAGAAGCGGAGAAGCTCCAACCTTCACCCGGAGTTACCGGAGCTACACTGAAAGTGCCATCAAGGTTGTCAGTGAAATTAATCTCTACATCAGTGACAGCAGTATCAAGGGCTGCTACAATTTCAAGAGCAGAAGCATCAGCGTCAGAAGTGATGGTGTAAGTGGTGCCATTAATTGTGACACTGTACTCTGTGTTATTTGCTACAGTTCCGATGCTTGCGGTGATCGAGTCAACTTGACGACGACCAACAACAATGCTCGGAGGAACAGCACCAACGCCAGATTGACCAAAGAGCTTGGAAGCAATAACATAAACGCTATCAGTGCTATCGAAGTCTTCTGCCACCTGAGTCATGCTCTCGTATACACGAGTACGCTCAGCAAAGTTAGTAAATGTTGCTAGAATCAATGGAATCTGGAAACTAGCAGTTTGAACCGGCTGGGAAGCTCGTGTTAGCGTGATACGAATAATCTGATCGAGGTCACTCATATTAATCCTCTTTTATGGGGTAGGAGTTGGGATGGGGGTTGTATCAGGGACGCCGAAGGTTTCATTGTAAACTTCAACTCCACCCTCATTTTCAACTATGCCGTTGATAATCGCAGACTCGAAATAATCAATCTGCTCTTCACTAACAACTTGATAAGTGAAAGTGATGTCTAATGTGTGGTAATCAACCCACCTTGTCTCTCTTTTGACAGGACTATAAGCAATGTTTCCTTTACGAATAAACCCAAGCTTTTCCTGCCGGAAAACATCTTGAATCAAAGGACTGTACAGCTTGTTAGAGAGAGTGTGGGCCATGTCACCACTATATCCGCCTACAAAGAGAATCCTGAACTCTACTTCGTATGCAGAAGAATAAGAAACTTTAAAATCGGTGCTAGTGAGAGTTGAGGAAGAACCTCTACCTTGACTGTAAACACCGAGAACAGAGATAACGACATAACTGTCATCCGGCTCTGTACCGTTCAAATGAGAAAAGATAATAGGAGCTGTATCTTCGTTATATGTGGGATAATAATCTTGCAATGAAGCCCATACACCCCTACGAACAGCTTCTTTTATTGTTGTATAAACTCCTGCCATTTATCACCCCTTCTCAATTTTGAACTTAACCGAGTTTTTCATTGTCTCTGTTTCAATCAGAGGATCATTAAACCCTTTTAGTTCTACGGTAAGGGCTGCGTTAGGTGGAGAAGACCACTGTTCAATAATTTCTTTTGTATCTTGTACTAAGAAAGTGCCCAGCTTTGCATATTCTTGCTGGACGGTTGAAAGATTAAGGATTATTCGTCGAGCAGCTTCTTGATAATCTTTCCTGTACGGAGTGCTTCTTACAACACCAGTCAAACCCTGAGCACCAGACATAAATGGGCGAGCGGGAGGTCCAAGACCAGCATCTTGAATTCGGGCAATGTAGGCAACAGGAAGATTTTCATTTTCGGGTCCGTAACGATCTTCTTCAAAGAAACCGACACTAAGCTGAATAGAATCTGCTTGTCGGAATTTCTTTTTCATTGCTTCCCAAACTTTCTTATCAACCTTCAGACTCATGGAGTTGGCCCTATTCTAGCAGCCCACGCCGAATAATGGTCAAGAACTCCCATATCCCAGCTCTGAACTTTCATTATCTGGTAACGATAACCCTTCCAAATAAATTCATCGGCATCGTATCCTTGTGCCCCCTCTTGCTTTGTTCTTACAAGGTCAGTTGTCCAAAGCCTGTACCACTCACGAGTGCGATCAGATTCAGGCATCATTTGAACTTCAGAAGGCTTCAAAGGCTGGATATTTGCACGAATTGGCACTTCAACGATTGGCCCCTCTACCCACACGCCACGGACATAAGAACCCGCTTCTTGTCGGTAGATGGTAAGTGGGACTGTTCTAGTCAGGAGAAATCTTGGAATAGACATTCACTTCTCCTTCAGAAAGTAGAACCGTAGGCTTTGCAAGTGTTACAACCACAAGATTCTTCGTGGTCACAAACTTGAATGTTAAGAAGCTTAGAGCAACTATCTTTACTTCCATACCAAGGGTACAATCCATCAGGCATAAACATGCCTGCACCCTTCATCAGATTTTCAAGAACTTTAAAGTAGCTTGTTGATACAGAGTTCCACACCTCTATTGAACCAGTGCGTTCACGAGTGCTCCAAGCAGACAATTGTGCATAAGCACTTGCTGCTGCAAACCTTGCTGCTTTATAAACATCCCCCTTAGAGAAATCTAAAAGCTTTTGAATTTCTTCGTCGGTTAGAAGCATGTAGAATGGAGACGTTTCCGTATCTCCGATCAAAATTCGAATTAAACTGATCTTTTCTTCGTCAGTCATGGGCAAAGCCTCTCCTTTTAATTTAAGGAGGGCAAAACCAAACGGCTTGCCCTATAATCTTTAAGCTTGAAGAGCAGCAATCACAGCATTAAGCAGCGTGGCAACATCTTCAGCAGTAGCCGTAGCGGGAGTAGCAATAGGCTCAAGAGCAACTACTTCTGCTTTAGTGGACACATCCAGACCAGCAGCAAGCTGACGAACTGCGTAAAGCCACCCAGCTTTAGTTTCAACATCCATAACAATCTCCTAAATATAGGAGGCTATATTTCAAGCCTCCTTATAGTCACTGTTTTAACTTTAAAATCAAGTCAAGGACAGACGAACGATTGCGCCTGGATTCAGTAGCGCGTTCAGGAAGTTCTGTTCAGTCATGATTTCGATAATGTCGTCCTTCTCATTCATATACTCGAACCAGTAGCTACCCTGAGCGCGGCGGTTGATAGTGCCGAAACGGTTAGCAGGGGCGAAGTAGGTTTTGAACATATCACGAACACCAACAGGCATCATGTATGCATCACCTTCCGGTACGAACGGAACGAAAGTACCAGCAGCGTTTTCATAACCGGCAGCACCTGCGTTGATGAAAGTGATACCAAATACGTTCACATACTCGAAGCGAGCATCGGTAGCCAGCGACTGCGGTTGACCTAGCAGAACAGCAAGGCTTTGTGCACCAGCGTCAGACTTCATTGCGTCGGTGATGTACGGGTTCATCAGCAGTGCTTGGAAATAACTGTCCGAGGCCAGAACAACAAATGCACGTACTTGACCTGCTTGACCGCCAGTCAGACCAGCACGAACCGCTTTCTTGGCATCGGCAAAATCTGCGCGAGGGTCGGTGGAAGTAGCTAGCGAGGTTACGATTTCTTCCCGGGTGATACCGAACTCGGTGTAGTAGTTGGTAACTACAGTGTTATTCGGAGCATAAACAGTACCGTCAGTGATAAGCTGCATACGAGCGGCTTCAAGGGTCAGACCATGAGCTTCACGCAGGTCAAACATCTTGTCAGCGCGGACGTTAGCAACGCTTTCCAGCTCAGCAGCCTCAGCCATAGAGTTGGCAGAAACAATGCCGTCAATGTCGTTAGGGGTGATAGCATCATCTGCCGGGAAGTGCGGAATCTTCAGCAGCAGACTATCACGAGAACGACCGGCGATAGTTTGGTTGCGCTCATCCCAGTTGCGATCTTCGAGCAGAGTGGAACTGCGCTTAACGCGAGTAACTTCTACAGTTTTCTGAGTGGAAAACGTCGGAGTGAAAAGACCCAGAGCGTTGGTGATACCTACAGTGTTAGGGATTTGAATCAGGCTGTCGGTACGATCAACAACTTTGCTGCGGTCATTAGGGTTAATTACGAGAGGCATATTTTAACTTTCCTTTATTTAATTAATAACGTGGCAAAATATGCCGATTACTTGGTTTCCAGAACCACGATACCTTGCTTTTCCAGCACTTCTTTCAGGGAAGCAAACTGAGCATCGGTAAGCGGGGTGCCGAGGGTGTTAGCGAACTGGCGAATGTAGTATTCTTTCAGTTGCAGGCCACCAGAATGACCAACAAAGCCAACAGCGTTGTACTGACCAGCAACAATGGCACGCGGAACGAACGAAGGGTTGAAGCTGTAATGGTCGCCGTAAATAACAGCAAACTCATTGGTCTCTGCGATTTGAGCAGCAGCACTCAGAACTGCGTAAGCACCTTCAGGGTCAGTACCCTTAGCACGGTAAACAACGGTGCCGATTTCAACAGCAGCGCCACCAGCCGGAGGAGTGACGTTTACACATTTACGGCCATAACCAACGCTCGGATCAATTTCGTGAACAACGAGGTCAGACAGGCGCTTGGAGTAAGGCATAGTTACGAAAGGCATATTTTAAATTCCTTTAAATTAACGGTTTTGAAGACGGGCTTGAATCAGCGCATCAGTAGTGGAAGTTTTCGGAGCAGCGGTCTCTTCAACAGAAGCCTCTACGCCTTGATCACCGACCTCGGTGAACATCTCACTGTTTTCAAGAGCTTTAGCTTGAGCAGCCATAGCGCCTACAACAGTGGAGAATGCAGCGTCGTCCAGAGAAGACAGGGAAGCAGCCAGAGCTTCTACTTGGTCAGCGGAAGTGACAGCAGCCAGCTTGTCTTTACGAGCTTGCAATTTCTGCTCTGCTTTCTCTTGTTCCAGTTGTGCAACCAGAGCTTGAGCATCAGCCAGAGCGGTTTCTTTTTCACCCAGAGCAGCTTCAAGAGCAGCCTTCAGTTGGGTCATATCTTCAAGGGATGCTTGAAGAGTAGTAACTTGTGCCTGATAGTCAGACAGTTGAGTTTGAAGCTCTTCGAGCTTTGGCATATCCACGGACATATTAGGAGTTACCTCATTCTTCATAAATTTAAAAATACGATTGTTCATTTCTTTCCCGGTCTTATTAGATTGGGCCTCTGACGACAAGTAAGAGTAGAAGTCTTCCAGAGTCATTATTTTATCAGCTAGACCCAAAGCAACAGCTTCTTCTGAAAGAAACGTTTTAGCTTCGGTATTCCTCACTGCTTCCACGGACATGCCACGATGTTCTGCAACATATTCAGTGAAATCTTTGTAGAGAGCATCCACTTTATTTTGAAGGTCTTGAATAAATTCTTTTCGGAAACTTCCGTCTTCAGCAAAAGGAATTTTTTCTGATCCTGCTGTAACAAAGGTTCGCTCATAGCCTTTCTGTTCAAGGGCTTTTGAATCATTCATCAAGCGGATAAGAACCCCGACCGATCCAATCTCAGATTGCTTGTTCGAAACAATTTCGTCGGAGATTGCGGTAAGTCCATATGCTGCCGATGCACTAAGGCCATCCACATAACTAATGATTCGTACACCGTTCTCATCTGCTAGTTTTCGCAGATAATTACCAGTGTCCATCATTCCGTAAGCTTCACCACCACCAGACTCAACCATAAAAGCAATGGTCTTGGCACCTTCAACAACAAGAGATTCGAAGTCTTCTTTAATACTCTCGTAAGAAGTTCCACCACAGAGAGCTTCCCACCCGGTAGACTTGTTGGTCAGAGGGCCAGTGATGCTGATTACACCAAGATTATTTTCAGCGTAATAGAGTGTGTCATACATCGAAAACTCTAGAGAATCTTCTTTAGTCTCCAGTACAGCACCACCTTCACAACGCTTGTCCAAATAATTCATCACCGATTCGAAGGTGCGAGGGTCGATCAACAAAGGAGTGTCGAACATCTTGCTTCTTAGGCGAGTGAGTTCATGTGCCATTATTCACTCCTTCATGTGTTTTCATTGTTAGAAATTGATCCGTCACCAGAACTGCCATCCACTGTACCCGTGCCCGAGCTAAGTCCCTCTGTCATCCCATCACCACTTCGAGAAGTCATATTCCCAAGAGCAGCATCAAGCTCTTCTTGAGACATAGTGTCTGGAACACGATAAGGGATGTCAGCTTGCTTCATTACCCAGTTGATCGTGTCACGATTACGAGGGAATGTAGAAACAGCGGCAGTACGTTGAATAAACTTACTCACTTCATCCAGAGATTCTCTGCTCACATTTCCGTAAACAAATTCTGGCATGATTGTTGTATCCCAACCATTCTGCTCCCAAAGTGTACGAACAAGTTGGTGATTAAGCTGATTCTTGATTTCGTCAAGAGCGGCTTGAATACCCATCTCGATAATGCTTACTTTTGTTTCACCAAGAGCAAACGATCCCCCACCTTGTTGACCAAGGGCCAAGAAGTCAGCAAACAAACAAGTGAGGATTTCAGCGTTATAACGAGCAATGATTGCGTTAGTGTCAAACGAACGTTGTCCTGTAACACTCATCACTTCAAAGTCAAACATCCGCTTCCCTGTCTCATCAAGAAGAAGAGGAAGAATCAAACCTGATTGCTTAGCAACGTGCATATTAGCCATTGCTTGTTGGTAGGCTTGGAATACAGCTTTGTTTTCATCAGAAGCATCAGATGCCATATACTGCGGAGGCAAATAAAGCACTTTAAAGCCATTCACGTCTTGAGCGGCTCCGATGGCCTCAGCTTCTTGGAATGCTGTCTTATACTTCCATGCTTGCCAACAACCGTTAAGAGGACTTGTCCCCACCGGACTGTCTTTCAGAGGGTTGTTTCGAAACAGAAGAAATTTCTTACGAGCGATCTTCTTGCTTCCGCCTTTTACATTCTGCAAATTGGCGTTAACAAAATCCCATCCATCACTAGCTTGAGCATTGTCTGGAATACAAACACGTTGAACAAGACCTGCAAGCTCACGTCCAGAGTTCTTCCAATACCAACCTTCGATGGTGTCTTGAGAACGAATAGGAAGCTTCTTTACGCCAACAAGGCCATCGTTAAACTTCGACCCACTTTCTTTACGGCGGTAGCGAAGAACAATCTCAAGAGTGGAGAATCCATAACGTTTGAACGTAGCAGCCTGCTTAATCATGCTCTGCCAGTCATGGTCCATGTCCACCATCACTTGCTTGAGATAATTGGCTTTGTCAGCCAATTCCTCCTCGTATCCTTCAGGAATCTTGACATCCCAAGGTACTCGTGCAATCATGGTTTCAACAAGTTCAAGGGCAGGGCTGATAGCAGCATCCTTAGCCATTTTCTTGTATGTCTCTATGGCTTGAGGCCAGCGCAGCTCATGGGCGCAATCCTCGAACACCTGTCCACCTAAAGTGGTTAGGCCGTTGAAGCCATGTTCACGATATGCTATCGTTGGAATCTCATTAGAGCCTTGTTCAAGCTGCACATCTTCAACACTCTCCGCAACGGAGGCATCTTGTTCGTCAGCCATTGATTAGCCTCCTTATATGTTGGAAAATGGGTTGTTAGATTTGAGGTTTGTAGATAGAAGACCTGGACCAAAGTTTGGAATAACTTTAGATGTAGCAACGGCTTGGAATGCGTCCGAGCATCCATCACACAGGTCATCGTGCCTATCTCCGCTTGACCTTGTTCCGTCATAAGCTTCTAGTTCTTTGTAGAAGAAGTTTAGATCACCGAGGATTCCGTTCTCATAGTCATAACCGCAATTACGCAGAATCTGGAAACCACCGTTCATAACCATTGAGGCAAAAGGCTTGAAACGATCTTCTTTTTTACCAGTAGCTTTGAACTGTCGAACGTAGAAACCGCGTTCGGAAAGGTCTTTAGATAAGAAAGAGTTGCTGTATCTTGTTTGCGGGTCGAGAGGTAGAACAATATCTACTTTAGCACCATCTTCATATGCAGCTTCTAGAATGAACTCTAACCATTCGCCGGGGAGGATACGAGTCCTACGAATATCGTGGATAAAGTAGTTACCGTCCTTCAGCTTGCTCATCTTTACTGAGATTGTATAATCTGGATTAGGGTATGCGTCTGTTTTCTTCTTAAAAGCAAAGTCGTATGCTCTAACGGTCTTTACGATATCTGTCCAAGCAGGCTCTTCGTCTACTTCAACAAACCACTCGCGGCGGATCATGGAAGCGCCTGTAGGGCGTACATACCAGTTACCATAGAGGTATCGCTGTACATCAACCCAAGGTTGCGCTTTAAGGTTGCTGAGGTACGATTTATCGGATTCCATTAGCGGAATATTGTCCATGCAATTTGCACTGACAAAAGTAAAACTACGGATACCTGAGTCTTCCCCCTCTCCGTAAATCTTTTCTAACTCTTCGCGTGAATCAGACCAGACATATTCACCCCTATCTACAACGTAATACCGCATCACACCATCCATCTCAGGGTTGGGCGTTCCGTCTTCAGTTAAGTAAGGTTTAATCCACTCAACCCCAAACCAATCAGGATCGGGGTTGCAGGTTAGGACCATCTGCTGTTGGTGTTTTGCACGAGCCGACCGCATTCGCTTACGGAGGTACTCAACCATCTCTTGTGTGAAGTGAGTCGCCTCGTCAAATAGTACAAAAGTATATTGAGCACCTTGGTGGCGTAACAAATCTTTGCTAGATTCAAGATAAGAAAATTTAACAGAGCCGCCAGCAGGAAAAGTTATTCGCAAATCTTTTTGGTGAATCTTGATTCCACCAGTTTTTCCACGTTTACGAAGCTCTTCAGCATTTCCGTAAACTTTAGTGTAGATTTCGCAAGCGTTCTCCCAAAGACCACCTTGGGCAGTGATTTCACCGATAGAACGACGGAAGATAATTCCGCGAAAGTGTGGATCAGTAGCAAACTTTAAAGGATAAAGCAATGAAATATAGCTTTTTCCAGACCCCATCGCGCCACCAAGTACCGCCGTGTCCCCTGTTTGCATCAACATGAGTTGCTGCTTGGGACTGCTAGGTCCGATCACTTCTTTTTTCTTAACTGACACTTCTTCTCACCTCCTCGAAAACAGAGATAAGATATTCCTTAGCCTCTATCTTTGCACATTCTGTCCAGCCAGCAAACTTAATCCGAGGGATATGACGGAGTTGTTTTTTCTTAATGTCTCGGAGAATTTTAATTTCAATTTCTGCGCTTTTGAGGGCTGTTATTGACCCTATCAGCGTCAGAAGTTTTGGCTCAAGACCATCCCTACGATAGACAGATAACCTATTACCTATTGATCTTGAAACGCCAACTTTAAGAAATCTGTCCCCTTCTTTATTTGTCAACTCTAATAGATATACGCTGCCTGTCGCCTGTCCAAACTCTTCATTGTTAATGCAATAGTTTCGATAGCCCCAACGACGAAGATCAGAACTACAAGAAGGGCAACCCGAACCAGCTAAATGACTATGAGCTGATTGTGAAAACTTTCCGTGCTCTGGGCAGATTATTTCAACAATATCACTATTTCTATAATACTCGGTAATTAGGGAGTAGTCATACTTGGTGCCGTGTACTTTCGTAGATGCTTCTTTAAAGCCATCCACACCTAATCTGCGACTATCGAAGAAGCACTCCCTACAACCAGTACCACCAAACACATGGTCTGCGACTCTTTGACTAAACTCTCCATGCTCTTCGCAGAAGATTTTTATTTTGCTACTAACATTCACAAATGAGTCAAGGTTGTATTGGTACCTATCTCCATGAACCTCCCTAATCCGTCCAAGGAGTTCTGATTTTCTTCTCTCAAAATCTTGCTCTTGAATCTCAAAGAATCTGCAACCGCAAGAGACTACATTCTTGTGAAAAAGATTACCATAGCTAACATAGTGCGTATTACCACAATCACATATGCACTTCCACTTGGCTTTAGCCTTACCGGCTTCATCTCGGTAAGTTTGTCGTTCAATGGCAACAAGTTTTCCGAACCTTTGATTTGTAATATCAATATAAATACACTGCCTACAACTGGACGTATTACCAGTTCTAAGAGCGTTCCCTGTGGTTACAATTTCATTACCACACTCGCATTGACATTTCCAAGTGTATTTCGATTCACCTGAGGGGTAGTATTGTTTTCCCGCAAATGCAGTGACTGTTAGTTTTCCGTAAACATTGCCCGTTAGATCAACTTTAGGACCAATGGAGGAACCTTTCTTACGTCCCATTTTAATCTCCTGTCAGATTGTAAAAGGTGTACCCTATCCCAGTAGACAGGTACTGAGAAGACCTTGCAATGTCTTATCGGGTACAAAATAAATATGACGCCCTGCTGGCGTAGCCGTATTTCTACAACTCTATAGCCAGCCTTACGGATCGTCAAGATTATTACAACAGAGGCCAAACTATTGTTCAACATGTTGTTGGAGCTAATTAAATAAAATGGGGAATGTCTCCCGACAAGCCCCTTAACCTTTACTCTTTCACTATAGTTTCACCTTCAACCGTCACCCAAGTCAACTCTTCAATATCACACTCGGGACTGAATAGTCGGTATTGAGTTAGATGAACGCCCTCAGCTTGTTCAGGTAGCAGTTCTGCCTTAGCAAGAGCTTGACAGACGCTATTAGCCTTTCGGTAGTTGTCAAACTCACCACAAGTTTCTGTGCCCACCTTACCAAATTGTTCATCGCCGGATGCTTCATAGCGGGTGACGATGTAACGAGTAACTGGTTTTACTTTGTACTGAATAATGCTCATATTATCTCCTGACTGCTCACAGTCTGTTGGTTTTAAATTAACCTCCGCAGAGGCTTTCTTTCAAGCTATGTGCATAGTATAAGCGATGCTTATCTCATACGTCAACTGTTATTTTAAAGATTTTCCACAATTGGCTTAATTATTTGTGCGAGGGCTTGATATCCTGCCAAATTAGGATGGACGTTATCTGTAGTTAGCCCAGAGGCAATCAAAGTTTGTCCATCAGTATCTTGTGCCCCACTCAAAGCAGCGGCATAGCCCTCTGCAACAATCACATCAAATGTAGCCAAATCTGCAATCAAATCTCTACGCCTCTGATCCCCAGCGCCTGTATCCCTGAATGCGGGATTATTAGGAAGAGGCTCTAAAAGTATTAGACTTGATGTAGGATAGTTACGCATTTCATCTACCATACGGGCTAAGTTGGTATAGACACGGTTGAGCTGATCTGTAGTCATTCCGCCAACAGAAACATCGTTGACACTGTAAGGGGAGTAGAAGACAATCGTAGGCTTTACAAAATCACCAACATCGGCTAACCGCTTACTGTATACTTCTGGGCCTTGTGCATGAAGACCAGCGTTGAAATACTCAATTGGGTTGTCTGGTGTGGATAGCTCATAAGAGGCCATCTGAACAGCACCATACCCGTTAGGATTACTACCAACACCCTCACCTGTGGAGTCAGCAGAAATAAGAAGCTGCCGTCCTTTCTTCTTAGTGAAGTATTGAACGATTGGGACAGCTACCCCACCTTCTGTATTGGTGGTCTGCGTGAAGGATGCTTTATCTGTCACACCCAAGACATTCTGAACAGAAGTTTTCATAATCCGTGGAGATGTTAATTGCCGCCAGTTGCTTGTCCCCAAATACGGAACAGAAGGCGTACTCCCTAGAGGATATTCAACACGAATAATGATTAGAGGGCGAACACCACCATCTGTCCGAGGAATGCTACGAGCGGGGATTTCATCGCTAATTGCAAGGCTGACTCGCTCTGCTGCTATTCGTGGCTGAAGAGTAAAGGCTGTATTACCATTTATGGTGGCGTCAATCCACCCACCTGTAGGCTCAATTCCTACAAGCCACGCTTGAGGGACATTGGCTGCAACAACACCAACACTAACCTTAACGTTCTCAATGGTAGAAGCTGAAGCGTTAGGGATAGCAATACGAAGACTTGTAAACTCAGCTTCCAACTCCATTACAGTGTTGGTGGTCCAGTTAGTAGTGGTGTTGTATGTGTTGTATCTACCAAACAAAGCTTTGGTTAATACGTTTGTACGGGCTTTAGCAACGCCTGTACCAGCTTCTCCGGGGAGTCCTTGTGGCCCTTGTGGCCCCTGAATACCCTGTTCACCAACATCACCTTTCGGACCCCTTGGAAGAACCAAGTTGATTACTGGCTGTTCCGTGGTTCCTGTGAGTGTGGCACTTGCTGTCTCACCCTCTACAACAGTGCCAATAGAGAGAACAGGGGTAATGCCATCAGCACCATCTTGCCCGTCAATACCATTGATACCATCAACGCCATCACCACCAGCCGGGCCTTGTGGTCCAGTGTCGCCTTTATCCCCTTTAGCTCCTTTGGGGAGTGTGATATTCAGGATTGGAGCTTCTGGTGTGCCAGTGATTTGAACTTCTGGATTATCAGCAACAGCAACAGTACCAATGGAGAGCTGAGGAGTGACACCATCACGTCCATCAGTTCCGTTAATGCCATCTACGCCGTCACGAGGGGTAAATCCATCTAGAGCTTCTGTAATTGCTGTATTAACCCGTGTATCAAGCTCTTGCATTGCAGAGGATACATCGGAAGCGGCTTCTTGTGCAGACTCAACCAATCCTTCAATAACACCCAACAGAGGATCACGAGGAATGCTTGTCTGATTCACCATAAGAAGGGTGTTGATATCAGAGGCTGTAGTCTCACCACTAACTTCAATGATCCCGATGTTTACAAAGCCACGACTTGACTTTTCCCATACATCCACACGATATCGACCAACGGGGACATCAATGCTGTATTCACCAAGCGGATCAACCACCACTTCTTGTGTTGAGAACTTGAGAACTTCTGGGAACGTTGCTGTTGCTGTCAGGCGAAGTCTTGCGCCTGCAAGTGGCTCCCCTGTAGGTGTAAGAAGTTTTCCTGATATAATCATGATCGTCTACCTTTAGGGGAGAGAATATTTATTCTTCTTTTTCTTTAGAAATTTCTTCTACTTTACTTTCAGATTCTTCTGTCGAAGGAGTATATTCTGTCGAAGTCTCTTCTTCAACCAACCCACCTTTAGGAACAAGCTTCTCTTTAGAGATGGCGTTAGCATCTTGTCCAGTGGCAGCCAAATATTGTCGAGTCATAATTGCACGATCACGTCCACGAATTTGACGACTCTTAACAGCATCCCGGAAAGCAGGAAACTCCATAGCATCAAGTTGTTCACGAGTGTACACTTCATCAATCTTAAACACTTGAACACCCGGTTCATTACGAAGCAACTCAGATGTTTCGATGGTGAGCCAAGCATGGTGGGGGAATTTAGCTTTAGGGGTGTGGCCCTCTTTGACCTCAGCACCCATCTTGATAAAGCGGATTAGGTTTTCCAACCACTTAATGCCAAGCACATCTACAGGACCAAGTTGAATCTCATATTTATTTACAATGTTTGTCATAATTCGTATCTCCTAATTCTGTTATTAAGGCTTTGTGATACGCTCCTCCTTTAGAAACGTATTAGAAAGCTTTAAATAAAGAGCAGCCTGCTTGGAACGAGGGCTGCAATCTCGTCGGAGGAGGAGCATCTTTCGATGCCATGCCAAGCTCATGTGAACCCACAAATATGTTAGCAGGAAAAGGTCTAACAACTCATGGGGAGGAGAAGCAACCAAATGAGGAAGAAGGTTGCTAGGAGATGTCTTTGTACGGGTTTATTTCGCAGGTCCAGCCTTTCCAGTAGTCATACTCATCAGCTTCAACCACTCCGTTGTGCTCAAGCTTGATCTTGTTACCAATCTGGATAACAAGAGCACGTTCGCTGTTTCCATACTGCTTTACAAGATAGAACATATAGCGAGGAAGCCATTTACCGGATTTCTTAGTAGGGGTGGCTTTCAGGAATTGCCATCCTGTGTTCACTAAATCATCACGGACATAATCTTGACCAGCAATCTTAGTGAACGTATAGTCTCGTACATCACAACCAATTACAAAGCGTTTGAAGTAGTTGAATGGGTTGCGTATTGCACTCCACCAAAACATATTAAATGGCTTAGAGCTGTCTGCACCAAAGCTATTAGCGTCCCACCAACCTCTATGATCGCCTCTAAGGCCATCTTCGATGTTCTGCCAAGGCTTTAGCCATTTAGGTAAATCTTCGTACACCCAATTTCTGTGAGTGTTGAAAGTGGTGAAGGGTTTTTCTGTGCTAGAATCTTTCTTTCTGAATATCAAACCCATAGGGACGACAATCAATCCGAGGACAATCCCTGCGAGCTGAACCAGAAAGAATAAAAGCCACGTAGCAGTGGCTATAAGAATGTCTTTCATTTAGTCCTCTTTGTTTGGCACCCCGGTGTGGACTCGAACCACAATCTTACGGTTTTGGAGACCGACGTATTAGCCAATTATTACGACCGAGATAAGAATAAGTGAATGTATAGCCACCAGCAACCCTATGCCTACATTCCGAGCCGTCATACTACAGCCCCTCAACCATAACGTAGCGGACATGGTATATGCGCGCTTATTTCTTTCCATCAACAACAGTGAAGCTCAGAATAGCAGCGCTTTCTTCTTCATCGTCATCTTGTGGTGCTTCACCTGTTGGTGTGTCAGGTTTGTAGCATTCGTTGCGAAGCTCAATAGCTTTATCCACAATAAGCTTTACAGCTTGAAGCTGTACGGTAGCAGAAACTTTCGACTCTTCCAAATCTGCATCCAGAATTGCTTCAGCTTTATTGATTGCCTTTGCTAACAGTGGATCGAGTTTGTTGAGGATTTCGCTGAGGCGACGCTGACGGGGAGTTCTCGTACTCTTCACGCCTTTTGGGCGACCACCTTTCTGAGCGCCTGTTCTCCCCAACTTATCTGGAGCTTCTTCAGTTTTAGTATTTTCTTTCACGCGAAAAAACCTCATAGCTTATACATTATTGTAACATTATAACAACACCTTTGCAACACCTTATTCTTTGTATTGCTCAGGTACATAAAAAATATCACAAATATCTTGAAATTGGTAAGATTTTGTATCGCAAAAATCTGGACTATATGCAACTGAAAGACAGCGGGAGCACAAATCTTCTTCTGAACCATCATCCTTCAATAGGCGCATATCTCGCAATTTCATTACAACATCACAGCATCGACATCTAGACAAAAGTATTTCTCCGTAAATTCTACCCAACATGGGTCTTTTTGAGGGACCCAACCATTTTTAAACATCTCCTGCATACCATCAAAATAATAGACGGTGTATGTGTCGTCATTCAAATATTCTCTACACATCCCAGAAAATTTTCTATAAGATGGCTGACCAAACATTATCCACAAATCATAATAATACCCAGCACTAAGCCATTTCTCTCTAAATAGTGGCTTCTGTAAAGACTTAGCGTTGTTCCATGGCAGCGCCATTTTACGTTTACGTTCTTCATTAGTCATCGGGGGATTTTCAGCTTTCAACCTCTTCATCTCCCAATACTCTTCTTCTGTAATACCCTTTTTCTTCAAAAACCCCGGTAAGCGAGATGCTTGTCTCTTCTCTTCCATTTCTTTTGTTCTGGTCTTTCCCGTATTACCAATAGAAATCTTTCGCTTAGCTTCTTCAGAGTGAGGTTTCAACTTCTTTCCTGTTTGTACCTCAGAAATCTTTCGACGGGTTTCCTCGCTTAGCTTACGACCAATAGCTTTTTCTGACATTATCTTTTTAGTCTCTTCCGAATGTTTTCGTCCCCACATTGGATGATTCTCTCCTCGAAGATACTCGGATTGAGTCTCTGAAAAATCAGACCTAAGTTGTTCATAGAGTTTTGAATCCCACTTACCTCCCAACCTAGTACACATCATTTTAGCCGCATATATAATACCGCGCTCATGTGGATAAATCTTCCAAAGCAGGATGTGAGCAATGAAGTGCTCTCTTGCTGTAAACATGACAAGGTTATCAGGATCGTCAGAACCTCCTATACAACGTGGGATAATGTGATGAATCTCAAAATAGCCTTCGTGTTGGGTTTTGTCTAGACCACGTTGTTTTGCTTTCTCTACCAAAGAGTTGTAAATTTTCTCGTAATTCATCGGTTGTATAAATCTCCAGAAACGCGAAAAGCACCAAAAGAGGTGCTTCGCAATTTATTTGTAGGCTATGGGTATAGGATAACCTCTACATCCTCTATCCGTCAAGCCCCTTTGATAGAATTTCTTTATTTTCTTCAAAATACTTAATTCAGCGTGCTTGTAGAGTGGATTTACTCCACCACCTTCCATTCTTCCACAAAATATTAATAAGCACTATCGAAGTCCAAATACTCATCAGACCTTTGAAGCTCTGTCCTCCAAGCAACCGCATCAGCAGCTTTAGCAAACACCTTCGAGATTCTTGTCCCTCTTGGACTTTGTTCCAGAACAATATAGATTTTCATTTATGTCTCCTCACTAAGAAGATTTTCAGCTCACCACAATTAAAATATTTCAAACCAACAGGGACAGCACCTTGTCAGTTGAAACGCTTTCTGAAGCACATTATTTTACCAGCCTCCATAATCTCTTGCCATCTCTTTGTCAAGTTCTTTTTGAAACTCGCTGTAGTTAAATTCAAAATGCTTCATCTTTGTGATGTCGCCCGATGTGACAAAGAATTCACCAGACCCTCGCTTCAATCTGACTTCATACCATGTGGTTTTATCATGAGGTTTTGGTTCATGCACTTTCAAAATTTCTAGCTCATCCCCGCGCATAGCAAAAAGCATAGACGGAGCCTCACAGCAAGCAGACCTACCCAATACCCTAAGTGCATAAACTGTATCTCCTACATCAAAACTCATACAACCTCCTAAAATGGTAATCCTTCTTCGTCGTCCCAGTTTGGTGCTGGTGGCGTATAAATACTCTTCTGTTGGGCGGCTTTAGGTACAACAACCTTCTTCTCAACCTTCTGCCAGATTGTCTCTGGGAGGATACCTATTGGTATGTGTTTCCGGTTATCTCCCTCACCCTCGGCCCTCAGAAGCTCCAAGCAATGAATCTTGGTGTACTTCAGATTCTTATGCTCCCCTCCTGAATAAACCTTACTGCTTTCAATGATGCCGTGCTTTGTAAATTCACGGATGGCTCCTCCGGCCTTCCTGACTGTCAGGTTGCACATTTCTGCAATGTCCGATTGCTTGTCGTAATGGTTGTCAAAGAACTCGTTACGAGCTTTCATCACAACATACACATTCTTGTCTGCATCTGTCAACCTGACAATCTCTCCCGTTTTCCTGCTCACATAAGCGTCTGCCATCATCAGCATTTTAGGGAATTTGTAAAACTGTTCATCTATTTCTTGCATACTTACCTCCATACTAGATTTTCTACGGTAAGCCTGAGTATTAAAGTTTTAAGGCTTCCTGTTTTCTTTTACCAACATCACCAAACAATCTACGATAAATGCTTTGCGTGTCTTACCTCCTCTGTTGTCATCAATCCACTGTAAAACCAAGAATGGTAGCTTCAGGTTCATAACACCTCCGTATGACCATTGTTCACATAATGTAGGAAAATTGTTCCTACAACAATCGTTCTTCTAATTCGCTCTCGCTTCTTGCACCAACAAAAATGTATATCGGTCTTCGACCTCTAAAAGCCTAGCACCGATACAACCAAACACAAGAAAGAAAAGAATAGGAAAATTATTCCTATAAGTAAAGCTCTTTCTTAAATCTATCTTTCTCTTTCTATCTTACTACTGTGTCATTTGTTCCTATAAATGTAGGAAAGATTTTCACATGGTGTAGGAAAGATTTTCACATCACCAGGTGATGACCAAGAATAAGCCCACCCCTCCCCTCCTGTCAACACACAAAACAAATAAATTTTATTGAAGAAATTGCTTGACGTGCAGGAGCAAGGGGATGTATTCTTCTCCTAGATGTTCAA
>Ga0209300_1000170_pt1 | contig 40389 bp, 32 predicted proteins | sample Shrwel_input2_RT_FD_187535 | JGI IMG/M metagenome (GOLD analysis project Ga0209300, IMG submission 187535) | Subsurface microbial communities from deep shales in Ohio, USA - Utica-3 well 1 S input2 RT (SPAdes) (version 2) ... | reverse complement strand
CGGCCACGTGGCCGCCAGGGTCCGGATCACGACCATCGCAGTTTCCAGGACAGGGGGTCGACATGACCGAACAGCAGCGCGTCCATCCGGTGAGCGAAGCCTTCGCCGCCAATGCCTGGGCGGACAAGGAAAAGTATCTGTCGATGTACCAGCAGTCGGTCGACGACCCGGAAGGCTTCTGGGCGGAGCAGGCCAAGCGGCTCGACTGGATCAAGGCCCCGACCAAGATCAAGCATACCGTCTTCGACACCCACAGCGTGGACATCCGCTGGTTCGAGGACGGCGAGCTCAACGTCAGCGCCAACTGCCTGGATCGCCACCTGGCCTCGCGCGGCGATCAGCCGGCGATCATCTGGGAAGGCGACGACCCCAACGAGAGCAAGACCTACACCTATCGCGACCTCCACGCCCGCACCTGCCAGCTGGCCAACGCCCTCAAGGAGCTCGGCGTCAAGAAGGGCGACACCGTCACCCTCTACATGCCGATGATCCCCGAGGCGGCCATGGCGATGCTGGCCTGTGCGCGGATCGGCGCGATCCACTCGGTGGTGTTCGGCGGCTTCTCGCCGGATGCCCTGGCCCAGCGGGTGATCGATGCCCAGTCCAAGCTGGTCATCACCGCCGACGAGTCGGTACGCGGTGGCAAGCGGGTGCCGCTCAAGGACAACGTCGATGCCGCCCTGACCCGGGACGGCACCGACGTGGTCGACAACGTGCTGGTGGTCAAGCGCACCGGCGGCGACATCGACTGGCACGACGGCCGCGACGTCTGGTATCACGAAACGGTCGACGGCCAGGCCGAGACGTGCCCGGCCGAGACCATGAACGCCGAGGATCCGCTGTTCATCCTCTACACTTCCGGCTCCACCGGCACGCCCAAGGGGCTCAAGCATACCTCCGGCGGCTATCTGCTCCACGCGGCGATGACCCATCAGTATGTCTTCGACTACAAGGATGGCGAGGTCTACTGGTGCAGTGCGGACGTCGGTTGGGTGACCGGCCACAGCTACATCGTCTACGGGCCGCTGGCCAACGGCGCGACCACGCTGATGTTCGAGGGCGTGCCCAGTTATCCGAGTCACGGCCGCCTCGGCGAGGTGATCGACAAGCACAACGTGGCGATCCTCTACACCTCGCCCACCGCCATCCGTGCGCTGATGGCCCACGGCGATGACGTCATGAATTCCAGCAAGCGCGACAGCCTGCGGGTGCTGGGCTCGGTGGGCGAACCCATCAACCCCGAGGCCTGGGAGTGGTTCCATCGGGTGATCGGCAACTCGAAATGCCCGATCGTCGACACCTGGTGGCAGACCGAGACCGGCGGCATCATGATCGCGCCGCTGCCCGGCGCCATCGACCTCAAGCCCGGTTCCGCCACCCGGCCGTTCTTCGGTGTGCTGCCGGCTCTGGTCGACAGCGAGGGCAACATCCTCGAGGGCGCGACCGAGGGCAACCTGGTGATCCTCGACTCCTGGCCGGGGCAGGCACGGTCGATCTGGAAGAACCACGACCGCTTCATCCAGACCTACTTCTCCACCTACAAGGGCATGTACTTCACCGGTGACGGTTGCCGTCGCGACGAGGACGGCTACTACTGGATCACCGGCCGGGTCGATGATGTTATCAACGTCTCCGGTCACCGCATGGGTACCGCCGAGATCGAGTCGTCGTTGGTCGCCCACGAGGCGGTGGCCGAGGCCGCCGTGGTGGGCTACCCGCACGACATCAAGGGGCAGGGCATCTACATCTACGTCACCCTGGGCGACGACTACGAGCCCAGCGACGCGCTCAAGAAGGAGCTCACTCAGTGGGTGCGCAAGGACATCGGGCCCATCGCCTCGCCGGACGTGATCCAGTGGGCGCCCAGCCTGCCCAAGACGCGCTCGGGCAAGATCATGCGCCGCATCCTGCGCAAGATCGCCGCCAACGAGACCGAGGGGCTGGGCGACACCAGCACGCTCGCTGATCCCAGCGTGGTGGAGGACCTGATCGAGAATCGCGCCAACCGGGATTGATTGTCCCGCCGGTGTCGGTGTTCTTCCCGTTCGCCTGCCTGTCTCGGCGTTCGGGAGCGCACGCCAGCGGCACGCCGACACCGGAGCTTCACGCCGGCCTTCATGGCCGGCTTTTTCGTGGCGTCAACGGTATTCGTCTCGAGGGATGACGGCGCTTGGGAAACGGCACGGGCATGGGGTAACATGCCAGACACGAAAAAGGCGGCAAGCCTGGCGCCGGTGGGGTCGACCCGTCGGCGTGGCAGCTCGCTGCAGGAGGATCCGGAGGAGACTCAATGGCCTTTGCCCAGAAATTCATCGTCGCCGATGATCACCCGCTGTTCCGAGCAGCCCTGACCCAGGCGTTGCGACAAGTTGCCCCGCAGGCCGAGATTGTCGAATCCGATACCATGGAAGCGACCACCGAGGTAGTGACCCGGCATCCCGATGCCGATCTGATCCTGCTCGATCTGCACATGCCGGGCGCGCACGGCTTTTCGGGGCTGATCCAGCTGCGCGGTCAGACGCCGGAAATCCCCGTGGCGGTGATCTCGGGCAGCGACGAACCGCACGTGGTGCGTCGCGCCATCGACTACGGCGCCTCGGGGTTCATCCCCAAGTCGGCCTCGCTGACGGTCATCGCCGAGGCGGTCGGCGAGATCCTCGACGGCGAGATCTGGCTGCCGGAGGACCTCGCCAAGGCGATCGGCGAGTCCGACGAGGAGGACGCGCGCTTCGCCGAGGCGATCGCGTCGCTGACCCCGCAGCAGTTCCGGGTGCTCAATATGCTTACCGAAGGGCTGCTCAACAAGCAGATCGCCTTCGAGCTGAACGTCAGCGAGGCGACTATCAAGGCCCACGTCACGGCCATCCTCCGCAAGCTGGGGGTCCACTCGCGCACCCAGGCGGTGATCGCCGCCCAGAAGCTCGAGGTGGAGCCGCCCAAGGTCGAGTCCTGACGCCTCGCCATCGGTTCGTCGTCCTGCGCACGCCGCCCTCCGGGGCGGCGTCGTCGTTTGTGGCCCGGGGGTGACGGCGTCGTGTCAGTGCGGCAGCAGGGAAAAGACCAGTACATAGCCGTTCAGGGCAATGATCAGCGCACAGACCAGGCCACCGATCAGGGTGATCGCCCGCGAGTTGACCAGGTTGCCCATCAGCCGGCGGTCGGCGGTGAAGGTCAGCAGCGGAATCAGCGCGAAGGGGATGCCGAAGCTCAGGATCACCTGGCTGGCCACCAGGGCGCGCTGCTCCGAGATGCCGAGCAGGATCACCGCGATCGCCGGGGCCATGGTGACAACGCGCCGCAGCCACAGCGGGATGGTGAAGCGCACGAACCCCTGCATGATCACCTGGCCGGAGAGGGTGCCGACCACCGACGAGGAGAGGCCGGCCAGCAGCAGGGCGGCGCCGAACAGGTGGCTGGCCAGCTCCCGGCCGAGCATCGGGGCCAGCAGCTGGTAGCTGTCGCGGATGGTGGCGACGCCGGTGCGCCCCTGGGCATGAAAGGCCGCCGCGGCCAGCGCCAGGATGCTCAGGTTGATCAGCCCGGCGATGGCCATGCCGACGATGACATCGAGCCGGGAATAGCGCATCAGGCGACGGCGCTGGTCGTCGTCGTCGGCCGGGATGCGCCGCTGCAGCAGCGCCGAGTGCAGGTAGATGACGTGGGGCATCACCGTGGCGCCGAGGATGCCGGCCGCCAGGTAGAGGGCATAGCCGTCGGGGAAGCCGGGAATCAGCAGGCCCTCGAGGAAGGGGCGCGGCGCCGGCCGGCCGAGCAGCATCTCCAGCAGGAAGCCGCTGGCCACGGCCAGGATCATGGCGCCGATGATCAGCTCCATGAGGCGGAAGCCGTAGCGGTAGAGCAGCAGCGTCAGGTAGGTGATGACACCGGTGAGCAGGGCGCCCTCGAGCAGGGTCAGGCCGAAGAGCAGGTGGAAGGCCAGCGCCGCGCCCAGGAACTCGGCCAGGTCGGTGGCGATGGCGACGATCTCCGCCTGGACCCAGTAAAGCCAGACTACCGGCCGCGGGTAGCGCTCGCGGATCACCTCGGGCAGGTTGCGGCCCGTGGCCAGGCCCAGACGCGCCGACAGCGACTGGATCAGCATCGCCATCAGGTTGGCGGCGAGCACCACCCACAGCAAGGCATAGCCGTAGCGCGAGCCGGCCTCGATGTTGGTGGCGAAGTTGCCGGGATCGATATAGGCGACCGCGGCGATCAGCGCCGGGCCGAAGAAGATCGTCCAGCCCCATCCCCGGGGCCGGCCGGCCAGTGCGCGACGCGCCCTGGCACGCAGGGTGTCGTCGGAAAGCGTGGTACCCATGCAGCCGCCCCGATTGACCTGGTGTCTTCAGGGTAACCGGGGGCGCGCGCCCTGCCCAATCGGGCAAGCGGCCGTCAGGTCGTCTGGCGGGCGGCGCGGTTGGCCTGCAGGGTGCGGGTCAGCAGTGCGCGCAGCGCCGCCGGGCGCACCGGCTTGAGCAGCAGCTGGTAGCCGCCGCGCTTGATCGTCTCGGCGACCTCCTCGGTGCGGTCGGCGGTGATCACGATGCCGGGCACTGGGCCCTGACAGCGTTCGAGCAGGGCTTCCAGCGCCATCAGGCCGGTGACCTCGTTGTCGAGGTGGTAGTCGGCGAGGATCGCGTCGGGGTCGCCGCCGAGGTGGCGCAGGATCGACTTGGCGCCGCCGATCGAGGTGGCCGTGAACACTTCGCAGCCCCAGCCGGTGAGCATTGCCTTCATGCCCTCGAGGATCAGCGTCTCGTTGTCGATGCAGACGATCCGCGTGCCCTCGAGCTTGTTGCCGGCACGCCGGGTGACGGGCTCGTTCGGGGCGTCCTCCGCCGCCCGGGCCTCGACCATCGGCACATCGACGGCGAAGACGGTGCCCACGCCCTCCCAGGAGCGCACGCGGATCGGGTGGTCGAGCACGCGGCTCATGCGATCGGCGATCGACAGCCCCAGTCCCAGCCCTTTCTCGCTCTCCTTGTGGCGCGAGGCCTGGTCGAGGCGGCGGAACTCCTGGAAGATCTCCGCCTGCTTGGCGGCGGGGATGCCCGGGCCGGTGTCCCAGACCTCGATCGACAGCCGCCGGCCGTGACGCCGGCAGCCCAGCAGCACGCGGCCCTGCTGGGTGTAGCGCAGGGCGTTGGAGAGAAAGTTCTGCACGATGCGTCGCAGCATCTGGGCGTCGCTGTCCACCCAGCAGGTGGTGGGCACCACGTCCAGGTCGAGCCCGCGCTCTTCGGCCATCACCTCGAACTCGGCACGCAGCGGGCGGAAGATGTCGGCCAGGGCGAACTGGCTGCGCCGCGGCGTCAGGGCGCCGGCGTCGAGCTTGGAGATGTCGAGCAGGGTGCCGAGCAGTTCCTCGGCGGCCTGCAGCGAGTTGTCGATATGCCCGATGGTGCGCCGGTGGTCGTCGTCGAGCGACTCCTGGGAGAGCGCCGAGGTGAACAGGCGTGCGGCATTGAGCGGCTGCAGCAGGTCATGGCTGGCGGCGGCGAGGAAGCGGGTCTTCGAGGCGTTGGCGTCCTCGGCGACCTGCTTGGCCTGGCGCAGGGCCTGCTCGGCCTCGGCGCGCACGCGGTTCTCCTGGCGCAGGGCGGCGTTGGCCTCGGACAGCGCCTGGGTACGCTCGCGCACGCGTTCCTCGAGATTCTCGTTGGTTTCCTTCAGGGCGATCTCGGCCAGGCGGCGCTCGGTGATGTCCTGGTAGAGGGCGAAGAAGCCGAGGATCGAACCGCTGTCGCCGAAGTGCGGGGTGTAGGTGACCAGCATGTAGCGGACGCCGCCGTCGCCGTCGTCCAGGGAGATCTCGAAACTGACCCGCTCGCCCTCCAGGGCGCGGCGCATCCACGGCGCCCGCTCGCGGGCCACGGTCGCCGACATGACGTTTTCCACGCGCTTGCCGATCACGTCGTTGCGGTCGACGTGGAAGACCTGCTCGTAGGCGCGGTTGGTGAAGAGGTAGCGGCACTCCTTGTCGAAGTAGGCGATCAGCGCCGGCACGTTGTCGGTGTAGATGCGGATGTTGTTCTCGGAGCGGATCAGCGCTTCCTCGGTGCGCTTCTGCTGGGTGATGTCCTGGTAGGTGTAGACGAAGCCGCCGCCGGGCATGGGATTGCCCTGCACCTCGAGCACGGTGCCGTCCTGGCGGTAGCGCACGTAGCGGTGCGGATGGCCCTGACGGATGTTGTCCATCAGCAGCTCGACGTGCTCCTCGGGATCGCCGGGGCCGTACTCGCCGTTGTGGGCGTTGTAGCGCAGCACCTTGTCGAAGGGCGCGCCGACCCGGATCAGGTGGTCGGGAAAGCGGAACAGCTCCAGGTAGCGCTGGTTCCACACCACCAGGCGCAGGTTCTGGTCGACCACGCTGATGCCCTGGTTGATGTTCTCGATGGTGGCCTGCAGCAGGGCGCGGTTGAACTCGAGGACCTGCGAGGCCTCGTCGACGATCGAGATCACATCCGAGATGCCGATGCCGCGGCCCTGCAGCGCCGAGTTGACGACGATACGCGCCGAGGAGGCACCCAGCACCGAGGCCAGAAAGCGCTCGGTGAACTGGATGACGTCGATCGAGGCGCGGGCGTTGTAGTCCAGGGTCTTGCCGTTGCGCCGCGCGAAGTCGTCGAAGGCGCGCTCGACCTGATCGGCACTCAGGAAGCGTTCGCACAGCACCTTGAGGTCGCCCACCGTGGTGGCGCCGGTCCAGGGCCGGTTGACCGACGTCTGGCGGGTCTCGACGCTGTCGACGAACAGCGAGGCCTGGATGCGCTCGACCACGCGCTGCGGGGTGATCTGCGAGACGAAGATGTAGCCGATCAGGTTGGCCCCCAGCGACAGCATCACGCCGTGGGTGAAGGGGCTGCCCACGCTCAGCCCGAAGAGCTGCGCGGGGGACAGCCAGTCGATGCCGAAGGGGCCGCCGGCCAGCCAGTCGCCGGGCACCACGCCGGCCTTGATCAGCGCCGGCAGCAGCAGGGTGTAGGCCCAGATGGCGAAGCCCAGGTTCATGCCCACGATCACGCCCAGGCGGTTGCCGCGCTTCCAGTACAGCCCGCCGATCAGCGCCGGGGCGAACTGCGCGGCGGCGGCGAAGGAGAGCATGCCGGTGGAGGCCAGCGAGCTGAACTCGGCGATCAGCTGGTAGAAGACGTAGGCCAGCGCCAGGATCACCACGATGGTCACCCGGCGCGCGCGCAGCACCAGTCGGCCGTAGTCGCGGGCCTTGGTGTCGAACCAGCGCAGCCGGAACAGCAGCGGGATGACGATCTCGTTGGAGATCATGATCGACACCGCCACGGTGGCGACGATGACCATGCCGGTGGCCGCCGAGAAGCCGCCGATGAAGGTGAACAGGGTCAGCCAGTCGTTGCCCAGGGCGATCGGCAGGGCCAGCACGAAGGTATCCGGCTCGATGCTGCCGTCCGGGAACAGGGTGAGCCCGGCGGCGGCCAGCGGCAGAACGAAGAAGCCGAAGGCCACCAGATACAGGGGAAACAGCCAGCGTGCCCGCGCGGCGTCGTCGCGGTGGGTGTTCTCGACCACGGTGACGTGAAACTGGCGGGGCAGGCAGAAGACCGCCAGCATCGCCAGCAGGGTCTGCGCCCAGAAGCTCTGGCCGAAGTCCTGCTCGGTGAGCTGGCGCTCCAGCTGCAGGTAATGGTCGGCCCGCCCGAGCACGTCGCTGAGGCCGTCGAACACCCCCCAGGTGACGTAGGCGCCCAGCGCCAGGAAGGCGCCCAGCTTGACTACCGACTCGAAGGCGATGGCGTGGATGAGCCCTTCATGGTGCTCGGTGGCGTCGGTGTGGCGCGTGCCGAAGAGAATCGCGAACAGGGCCATCACCACGGCGACATAGAAGGCCGTGTCGGCGAACAGCGGCGCCCGGGTGACGTCGGTGGACGCGGTCAGCACCGTGAAGGCCGACGATACCGCCTTGAGCTGGAGGGCAATGTAGGGCAACGTGCCGATCAGTGCCACCAGGCTGGCGAACGCCGCCAGCGACTGGGTCTTGCCGTAGCGCGAGGCGATGAAGTCGGCGATCGAGGTGACGTTCTGACGCTTGGCGATGCGGATCATCTTGGCCAGCACCGGCCAGAATAGCCCGAAGGTCAGCAGCGGGCCGATGAAGATGCTGGCGAACGACCAGCCGGACGTGGCCGCCTGGCCCACGGCGCCGTAGTAGGTCCACGAGGTGCAGTAGATGGCCAGCGCCAGGCTGTAGATCACCGGACGGCGGCTGGCCGGGCCGTGGCGACGGGCGTGCCGGTCGCCACGCCATGCGATCAGGAACAGGATGGCGATGTAACACAGCGAGACGGCGATCAGCAGCCAGCCAGCAAACATGAGCACTCCCCCTTGGTTTGCCGCCATTCTAGGGGAATGCCCGGCGCGAGGGCAGTCATGGTTTCGGGGCTCAGGTGCCCCTACAGACGGCCCGGTAGAGCGGCGCCGAACGCTCGAGGTGACGCAGCGACTGGGTCAGCGGCTGGCGGGTCTTGTCGGCCAGCGGCACCAGGTCCCGGGCCTCGCAGTTGAGCAGATAGCGGCGGTGCGAGACCTGATCGGCCGGCTGGCGCTCGAAGTGGTAGAGGATGAACTCGACGAGACGCGCACCGTCCGCGTGCCGGGTGACGAGGTTGTCGTGGTCGATGACGTCGAAGCCGGTGGTCAGCGGGGCGAGGTAGGTCCAGGGGCGCCAGAACATCTGTTCATCCTGCCTGGAGATTACCTGCGCGGATGCCGGCAGCCGGGCCTGCTTGTTGTCGAACCAGGTGTATTCGTAGTGGATCTGGTAGGCGAGCATCCCCAGCCCGCCCAGCGCCGGCACGATCCAGCGCGGCAGGCGCTTGCCGCTGAGTTGTCGCAGGATCAGGCCGATCCCCGCGGCGCCGAGACCGGCGAAGATCGCCGCGATCAGTTGCCAAAGCATGTCGTTCCCTTGTCAAGACGCAAACGGGCTTCCCGCAGGAAGCCCGATGAAGTGTGATCCCGCGGCCCGGGCCAGCCGGGCCGGAGGCCATTATGGCTCAGTGGTCGACGGCGCCACCAGCACCCTTGGGATAGCGCACGCTTTCCACCAGGTCCTGGATCTCCTGCGGCGGTTGCTCGCTCGCATTGGAGACGATGTAGGCCACGGCGAAGTTGATGATCGCACCCACGGCACCGATCGACAGCGGCGAGATACCCAGCACCCAGTTGGCCGGGGTGTCCGCCAGGTTGTTGGTGCCGGGAATGAAGAACCAGCCCTTGTAGACGAAGATGTACACCAGGGTGAAGATCAGACCGGAGAGCATCCCGGCGATGGCGCCCTTGTTGTTCACCCGCTTGGAGAAGATCCCCATCATCAGCACCGGGAACAGCGAGGCGGCGGCGATGCCGAAGGCCAGGGCCACCACCTGGGCGGCGAAGCCCGGAGGATTGGCGCCCAGATAGGTGGCGACGACGATGGCCACCGACATCGAGATGCGTGCCGCCAGCAGCTCGCCCTTCTCGGTGATCCTGGGGTTGATCGCCCCCTTGATCAGGTCGTGGCTGATCGCCGAGGAGATCGCCAGCAGCAGCCCGGCCGCGGTGGACAGCGCCGCCGCCAGACCGCCTGCGGCGATCAGGCCGATCACCCAGCCGGGCAGGTTGGCGATTTCCGGGTTGGCCAGCACCAGGATGTCGTTGTTGACGGTCAGCTCGTTGCCCTTCCAGCCGCGGTCGGAGAAGTCGGCGGACGGGTTGTAGAACTGGATCTTGCCGTCGTTGTTCTTGTCCTCGAAGGTGATCAGTCCGGTCTCCTCCCAGGTGCGGATCCAGTTGGGACGATCCGCGTAGGCGATGGAGTCGGCGGCCGCGGCGTCGTAGTTCTCGACCTGGCCGGCCATCTCCGGGTAGATGGTGGTCATCAGGTTCAGGCGTGCCATGGAGGCCACGGCCGGCGCAGTCAGGTAGAGCAGGCCGATGAACACCAGCGCCCAGCCGGCGGACCAGCGCGCGTCGGCCACCTTGGGCACGGTGAAGAAGCGCATGATGACGTGGGGCAGGCCGGCGGTACCGATCATCAGCGACAGGGTGAACAGCACCATGTTGAGCTTGTTGTCGACCATGCCCGTGTAGGAGTTGAAGCCCAGCGCGGTGACCACCTCGTTGAGCTTGGACAGCAGCGGCTCGCCGGAGGCGGTGTGGTCGGAGAACAGGCCCAGGGCCGGTATCGGGTTGTCGGTCAGTTGCAGCGAGATGAACACCGCCGGGATGGTGTAGGCGATGATCAACACGATGTACTGGGCCACCTGGGTGTAGGTGATGCCCTTCATGCCGCCCAGCACCGAATAGAAGAACACCACGATGGCGGCGATGATCAGGCCGGTGGTCGCGTCGACTTCCAGGAAGCGCGAGAAGGCCACGCCGGCACCGGCCATCTGGCCGATGACATAGGTCACCGAGGCCACGATCAGGCAGACCACCGCCACCATGCGCGCCGTGCGGCTGTAGAAGCGGTCACCGATGAATTCCGGCACCGTGAACTTGCCGAACTTGCGCAGGTAGGGGGCCAGCAGCATGGCCAGCAGCACGTAGCCGCCCGTCCAGCCCATCAGGAAGGTGGAGTTGGCGTAGCCGCCGGCGGCGATGAGGCCGGCCATGGAGATGAACGAGGCCGCCGACATCCAGTCGGCGCCGATCGCCATGCCGTTGGTGACCGGGTGCACCCCGCCCCCGGCGACGTAGAAGTCCTTGGTCGACCCGGCCTTGGCCCAGATGGCGATGCCGATGTAGAGGGCAAAGGAAGCGCCGACGAAGAGAACGTTGATCGCGAACTGACTCATGCCGGCTTACTCCCCGAGTCCGTATTGCTTGTCCAGCCGGTTCATCTTCCAGGCGTAGAAGAAGATCAGGCCAATGAACGTCAGGATGGAACCCTGCTGGGCGAACCAGAAGCCCAGGTCGGTGCCGCCGACAGGGATGCCGGCCAGCATGGGGCGCAGCAGGATGGCGAAGCCGTAGGACACCAGTGCCCAGACGATCAGGCAGCCGGTGATCAGGCGAAGGTTGGCCTTCCAGTAAGCTTCCGCGTTGGATTTTTCTTCTGCCATGTTGGTGCTCTCCGCGTGTTTGTAATAGGTAGATATGGCCGCGAGGCAAGTTCAGGCCCGGTGGGGTAACCGGCTTTTCCTGCTTGCTCTGCCACTTTTGCTTGACCATTGGTTGGCTGATGAATGGCCGGATGATGGCGATTCACGCCGAAAAAGGTCTCCCTTGCCGCATTGTTTTCTGCCGCGACCGGCCGAGTTGTCCGGGGTCATGGGGCATTGTTTTTCACGAAACTCGGAGGCGTCCGCGGTGTCTGGTTGCGTAGGCAATATTGGTCAACAGTCGGAAAAAATAAAATCCCATACTTTGGTATTAAGAAACGGAGAGGTTTGGAAGTGTTTTTATTTTTTTAATTAAAAATCAGCAACTTGTTTTTTTATTGGAGTGAAGGGTGGCTGCAGTGAAGCGTGATATAGAACGATGGTATAGCCGTTTCGGGATAGGCAAATAGTCTAAGGGAAAGAGCTGCTAGAACATTGGTCTATGTTCATTTGAAAGACGTTAAGCTGGTATTCTAGTTTTGTTGTCGTGGATGTCTCGAGTCACTCCGAACACGACATGACCTTTCGGCGGCCCTGTCGAGACCCGGGTGGCGGTGACGCCGGCATTCCCCGCTCGCCCTTCCGAGGCCTCGCTGTGTCGGAAGCCTGTCGAGGCAGTTCCGGTATCGATGAAGGCCAGGGTAATTGATTCAAGGGCTCGTCTGTCCGGGGTTGCCGGGCAGGCGAGGCTGTCACGACGAGGGCGACATGATGGTCGACATCGATCTCTCGCAGGCACCGTTCTCGCTGCTCGACGAGGCAGGGCGGCAACGTGTCCGTCGCGGCGTGGACCTGGCCTACTATGACACCGACGAGATCATCCTCGATGCCGGGCAGACGGGTGAGCACGTCTTCCTCATCCACAAGGGGGAAGTCGCCGAGCTGGACACGGCGACCACCGAACGCATCGGGCATTACACCGCCGGCGACCTGTTCGGCGCGATCAGCATCCTCAACGGCCAGAGCCGCTATCGCTTCATCGCCGAGCAGGAGAGCCTGTGCTATCTGCTGCCGCGCTCGCTGTTCGAGACGCTGTGCCGGGAGTACCCGGTCTTCGCCGACTACTTCCGCCAGAGCCTGACCGACAAGAGCCGCCTGCTCGCCGAGCGACGCACGGCGGGCGGCATCACCATGGCCGGCTTCATGCTGGCGCGGGTCGCCGAGTGCATGCGCGAGCCGCGCCTGATCGACGCCGATGCCAGTATCGCCGAGGCCGCCTTGCGGCTGCGCGAAATCGGTGCCGACAGCCTGCTGGTGGCGGCGGACGGGCGGTACGGCATGCTGACCAAGACCGACCTGCTCGATGGGCTGATCGGCCAGTCGCTCGATCGTGCCACGCCCGTGCTGGGCATCGCCCACTTCCCGCTGATCACCGTGCGCCCCGACGACTACCTCTTCCAGGCGCTGATCGCCATGACCCGCCATGAGGTGGAGCGGGTCGTGGTGGTGGAGGGCGAGCAGCCGGTGGGGGTGGTCGAGCTGACCGACGTGCTGAGCTTCTTCTCGAGCCGCTCCTACACGGTCAGCCTGGAGCTGGAGCAGGCCGAGGACCTCGATGCCCTGGCCCGTGCCAGCGCGCGCCTGCCGGGGCTGGTCAAGGCGCTCATGGCCCAGGGTGTCAAGCTGCGCTTCGCCATGGAGCTGCTGGCGGCGCTCAACGGACGAATCATCAGCAAGGCCTTCGACCTGACGGTGCCGGCCGAGCACCATCAGGACAGCTGCCTGATGGTGATGGGCAGCGAGGGGCGTGGCGAACAGATTCTCAAGACCGATCAGGACAACGGCCTGATTCTCGCCGACGGCGCCGACTGGCCGGGGCGGGCCGAGCAGATGGACCGCTTCATCGAGCGGCTGCTGACGCTGGGCTATCCGCGTTGCCCGGGCAACATCATGGTCAGCAACCCGCAGTGGGTGGACAGCCTCGGCGGCTGGCGACAGCGCATCGGCCGCTGGGCCGAGCGGCGCGACGGCGAGGCGCTGATGAACCTGGCCATCCTGCTCGACGCGCACGCCGCGGCCGGCAACCCGGCCCTGCTCGAGTCGCTGCGCGAGGCACTGTTCGCGCGCTGTTCCCACGACGAGCTGCTGCTGTCGCACTTCGCCCGTCCGGTGCTGAGTTTCTCCACGCCGCTGACGCTGTTCGGCTCGCTCAAGCGGCCGACGCACGGCATCGACATCAAGAAGGGCGGGATCTTCCCGATCGTCCACGGAGTACGAACCCTGGCGCTCGAGCGGCGCATCCGGGCCACCTCGACCCTGGCCCGGCTCGATGCCCTGGTGGCCGACGGCCGCCTGGAGGCCGAGTTCGCCGCGGATCTCGGCGAGGCGCTGTCGCTGTTCGCCGAGCTGCGTCTCAACCAGCAGCTGGCCCGGCTCGAAGAGGCCGGCCAGCCCGGTGACGATGCCAACCTGGTGGTGGTCCAGCGACTGTCGACACTGGAGCGCGACCTGTTGCGCGAGGCGCTGCATCTGGTCAAGGAGTTCAAGCAGCGCCTGTCGTACCGCTTTCATCTGGAGTATTCGTGATGCTGCGATCCCTGCGCCGGGCGGCCGATCGCCGCCGCCAGATCAACGGGCGCTACGGGTGGCTGTTCAACCCGTATACCGGCGACGAGCTGGTGGCCATCGACTGCGAGACCACCGGTCTGGATCCGCGCACCGCCGAGCTGGTGTCGCTGGCGGCCGTCTGCATCAAGGGCGACCGGGTGCTGACCAGCGGGGCGCTGGACCTGCGCCTGCAGCGCCCGGACAGTCTCGGCGCCGATTCGATCAAGATTCACGGGCTGCGCGGCGTGGACCTCAACGACGGCCTGCCGGTGGACGAGGCGCTGGAGGCGCTGCTCGACTTCATCGGTAATCGGCCGCTGCTGGGCTGGTGCGTGGACTTCGACATCGCGGTGATCAACCGCCACCTGCGCCCACGCTTCGGCTTCGACCTGCCCAACGCCACCGTCGATCTGGCGCAGGAGTATCGTCGCCGGATGCGCCGCACCCAGCCGCAGGTCGAGCCGCACATGGCCTTCGAGAGCGTGGCCCGGTCGCTCAAGGTGCCGCTGATGCAGCGCCATACCGCGCTGGGGGATGCGGTGACCACCGCGCTGATGTACGTGCGTCTGAAGCAGGGCGCCTGTGACGCGGTCTGATGCCCGGGCGTGAACCCGGCGACAATGCCAACAATGAGGAGGAGAGCCAGGGTGCTGGAATTGCAGAATCTGTGTCTGATCGCGGGGCTGGGCCTGATGTTGTTCGTGTGTGCAAGGTACGCCCGTCGCACGCAGGAGCTGCGCAGCGTGGTGCTGTTCTGGGAGCGCCGGCTGGTACTGACCCGCCAGGAAACTCACCTGCAACGGGCGGGGGTGCTGCTGCTGTCGCTCGGCGTGGCGCTGCGCTATCTGATGGTGCTGCAGGGGCTGTGACGCCGGGTCGTGGGCGTCGCAACTCACCGGAGGGGGTGGTAGCATAGGCGCGCCTTCCATTTCCCCGCGTGTCGCCTTTCCCATGCAAGCACTTACTGGTACCCAGAAACGCGAGTTCAACAAGCTGCAGAAACGCCTGCGTCGCCAGGTCGGCAACGCCATCATCGATTACAACATGATCGGCGAGGGCGACAAGGTGATGGTCTGCCTGTCGGGCGGCAAGGATTCCTACACCATGCTGGAAATCCTGCGCAACCTGCAGCGCAATGCGCCGGTGAACTTCTCGCTGGTGGCGGTCAATCTGGACCAGAAGCAGCCCGGCTTTCCCGAGCATGTTCTGCCGGAATACCTCGACGGTATCGGCGTCGACTACCACATCCTCGAGCGTGATACCTATTCGGTGGTCAAGGAGAAGACGCCGGAGGGCAAGACCACCTGTGCCCTGTGCTCGCGGCTGCGGCGCGGTTCGCTGTACGGCTTCGCCGAAGAGATCGGTGCGACCAAGGTGGCGCTGGGCCACCATCGCGAGGATATCCTCGAGACGCTGTTCCTCAACATGTTCTACGGCGGCAGCCTCAAGGCGATGCCGCCCAAGCTGCTCTCCGACGACGGCAAGAACATCGTCATCCGCCCGCTCGCCTACTGCCGCGAAGCGGACATCGCCGAGTTCGCGCGACTGATGGAATTCCCGATCATCCCCTGCAATCTATGCGGTTCGCAGCCCAATCTGCAGCGTCAGGTGGTCAAGGAGATGCTGGCCGAGTGGGAGAAGAAGCACCCCGGCCGGCTGGAGACGATGTTCAAGGCGGTGACCAACGTCGCGCCGTCGCAGCTGGCCGATCGCGAACTGTTCGACTTCGCGGGGCTCGAGGCGAAGCAGCAGCGACTGAACGCCTCACGCATCGACGCGCTGGACCTGCTGGCCCGGGAGGCCTGAACCGCCGGCGCGCGATGCGCGCCGGATCAGTGCTCGTGGTCGCCTTCCGCCAGGGCTTCCAGGGCGTCGAGGTCGAGGATATGCACCTCGCGGCCCTGCACATCCACCAGCTTGTGCTGCTGGAAACGGCCGATGATGCGGCTGACGGTTTCCACGGCCAGGCCCAGGTAGTTGCCGATATCGGCGCGGGCCATCGACAGCCGGAAGCTGTAGGGCGAGTAGCCGCGGCGGCGGAAGCGTGACGACAGGTTGACGATGAAGCTGGCCAGGCGCTCGTCGGCGGTCTTGCGCGACAGCAGGCGCAGCATGCGACGGTCGTCGCGCAGTTCCTTGCTCATGCTGCGATAGAGCTGGTTGCGCAGCTCCGGCAGGGTCTCGGAGAGCTGGTCGAGACGGTCGAAGGGGATTTCGCAGACCGTGGTGGTCTCCAGGGCGATGATGCTGCCGGGATAGTGCTTCTCGTCGATGCCGTCGAGCCCCACGAGCTCGCTGGGCAGGTAGAAGTTGGTGAGCTGGTCCTCGCCGTCCCCTTCGCTGGTAATCTGCTTGAGGCTCCCCGAGCGTACCGCGAAGACGCTGGTGAAAGGGTCCCCCTGGCGCAGCAATGCCTCGCCTTTCTTGAGCGGTGCGCGGCGCTGGATGATCGCGTCGAAGCGATCCATCTGATTGAACTCCAGCGCGAGCGGCAGACACAGGGAACTCAGGCTGCACGTCTGGCAGCGGGCTTCCTGCAGCCGGGGGCGACGGGCTTGAAGGGCATGACTCGCCATGTTGGTCTCCCGAACGATCAAGGCTCTCTCCCTATGGTAGTCCCTATACGGGGCAATAATCGATGAGGGATTCATTAAAGTTTGCTGTTAGAGAATTCGGGAGTGGCGACCCTGGTGACCGCTGGTGCGGGTATCGAACGCCATCGCCAGATGGCGCACCAGCAGCCGCCCCAGCGGCGTCACCTCGAGCCGGTTGCCGTGGCGCGTGATCAGGCCGTCGCGTTCGGCCGGTTCCAGGGTGCGCAGCGAGTCGGCCAGATAGGCCGCGGCGTCGAGGCCGAAACGCTCGCCGACGGCGTCCAGGTCGAGCGCCAGGTCGCACATCAGGCGCTGGATCACGAAGGCGCGCAGGCGATCGTCCGCGGTGCGGCGTAGGCCCCGGGCGGTAGGCAGGCGCCCGTCGTCCAGGGCGGCCTCGTAGTCGTCCAGACGCACCGGGTTCTGGGCATAGCAGTCGTCGAGATGGCTGATCGCCGAGACACCCAGCCCCACCAGATCGCATTCGCCGTGGGTGGTGTAGCCCTGGAAGTTGCGATGCAGCCGCCCCTCGCGCTGGGCGACGGCGAGGCTGTCGTCGGGACGGGCGAAATGGTCCAGGCCGATATGCACGTAGCCGGCCGCATCCAGCCGCTCCCGGGTGTCCATGAGCATGGCCAGTTTCTCCTCGGGGGGCGGCAGGGCACCGGCGTCGATGCGCCGCTGGGGCTTGAAGCGCTCCGGCAGGTGGGCGTAGTTGAAAATCGACAGTCGCGCCGGGGCCATGGCGATGACCTGATCCAGTGTCTCGGCGAAGGTGGTGCGAGTCTGGTGCGGCAGGCCCAGGATCAGGTCGAGATTGAGCGAGCGGAAGCCCAGCCGGTGCGCCTCCTCGACCAGACTTTCGGTCAGCTGACGGGGCTGCACGCGGTTGATGGCGCGCTGCACCTCGGGATCCAGGTCCTGCACGCCGAGACTGATGCGATTGAAGCCCAGCGCCTGCAGGTGGCGCAGGGTGAGGACATTGGCCTCGCGCGGGTCGATCTCGATGGCATAGTCGCGATCGGCCGCGCTGGACAGCCCGAAGCGGGCATGCAGGCGGTCGATCAGGTCGCTCATCTGGTCCAGGGACAGAAAGGTCGGCGTGCCGCCGCCCCAGTGCAGCTGGCGCACCTCGCGCCCGGTGTCGAGGTGGCGCGAGGTCAGCACCATCTCGCGATCCAGGCGGCTGAGGTAGCCCGCGCTCAGCGAGGTGTTCTTGGTGGCGATCTTGTTGCAGGCGCAGTAGAAGCAGACCCTGCGGCAGAACGGGATGTGCACGTAGAGCGACAGCGGCCGGCGCGCGGCATTGCTGCGGGTCAGCGCCGCGATGTAATCCTCGGCGCCGAACGACGGCGAGAAGTCCAGCGCGGTCGGATAGGACGTGTAGCGCGGCCCCGTGTGCGCGTAACGGCGAATCAGCTCGGCTTCGCGCGGATCGGGGGCGGCAGCAACGGGGGGATCGACGGCGGTGGCGGACATGACGGACTCTCGAACCGGAAACGACAGTCTCATGCTACGCCGCCGCACCCGTCGGGCGTCTGACCTGCGTCAAGCGGGGGGCGCATGGTGGCCCGCCATGACGGCGACAAGCCCCCACAGCTGCCACAGCGCGAAGCCCAGCAGCAGCAGCGCGGCCAGGGTGCGGCCCAGCGGGTGGCGGACCCGCCGGGCCAGCCGGTGGGCGGCGGCGCCGGTGACCAGCAGCGCCGGCAGGGTGCCCAGTCCAAAGGCCCCCATCAGCAGCGCGCCGTGCCAGCCACCACCGGCGGCCAGGCTCCAGGCCAGCATCGAATAGACCAGCCCGCAGGGCAGCCAGCCCCAGATCGCGCCCAGCGCCACGGCCCGGGGGACATGCACCACCGGCATCAGGCGCCGGCCGATGGGCTCCAGGTGGCGCCACAGGTGGCGCCCGCCGGCTTCCAGGCGGGTCAGCCCGCGCCACCAGCCGGCCAGGTAGAGGGCCATCATCACCAGCAGCACGATGGCCAGGCCCTGCAGCACGAAGCGGGCCCGGGGGACGCCGTCACCGACCCAGCCGCCCAGCGTGGCGACCAGCGCCCCGGCGAGCATGTAGCTGGCGATGCGCCCCAGGTTGTAGCCGAACAGCAGCCCGCCCAGGCGCAGCGGGCTGCGCAGGCTGGGCGGCACGGCGAAGCTCAGTGCGCTCATGATGCCGCCGCACATGCCGATGCAGTGGGCGCCGCCGAGCAGCCCCACCACGAAGGCGGCGGCGAGTGGCGGCAGGTCGGGGACGGCCGCGGGCATCATGGCGGCGGACCCTGACGCGGTCCCCGGCGGGTGTCATCCTCCTCCGGCGCCGGGTCGGACGTGCCGTCGCGGCGGCGCTGGCGGGCGGCCGGCAGGTCGCCCTCGTCATCGTCGAACAGGATGCGATGGGCGGGACCTTCCAGGTCATCGAACTGGCCCGAGCGTACCGCCCAGAAGAACGCCCACACGGCCAGCCCCAGCAGCAGCAGCGACAGCGGAATCAGCAGGTACAGGATGCTCATGGTGCGGTCTCCTCGGGATCGGGGAGCGATGTGGCGGCGTCACGGCCGAGGCGCAGGGCATTGCCCACCACCACCAGCGAGCTGCCCGCCATGCCCAGTGCCGCCGCCCAGGGCGGCACCAGGCCGGCGGCGGCCAGCGGCAGCGCGCAGAGATTGTAGCCCAGCGCCCAGGCGAGGTTCTGGCGGATCAGGCGCCGGGTCCGGCGCGCCAGCGTCACGGCCTCGGCCAGCCGCCCCAGCCGCGGGGCGAGCAGCACGCCATCGGCGCGGGTGCGGGCGAGGTCGGTGGCCTCGTTCATCGCCAGCGAGACATCGGCGGCGGCGAGCACCGGGGCATCGTTGATGCCGTCGCCGACCATGATCACTCGCTCGCCGGTGGCCTGCAGGGCCTGCACATGGGCCAGCTTGGCCTCCGGGGTGGCCCGGGCCTGCCAGTCGGTCACGCTCAGCCGGCGGGCCAGGGCGGCCACGGCGGGGGTATCGTCGCCGGAGAGCAGTTCCACGGCAAGCCCGGCCTCCCGGAGCGCGGCGACGGCCTGCTCGGCGCCGTCGCGCAGGGTGTCCTCGAGCCGGAACCAGGCCAGCGGGGTCGTCGCCTCGGCCAGCAGCAGCCATTGGCCGTCGCCGGGCGGCGGTGCGGGCGGGGCGCTCATGACGGCATCGGCACGCCCCAGCCGCAGGGCGCGGCCCGCCACCTCGCCGCTCAAGCTGCCCATTGTCTGGCGAGTGACATTGCACGCCGTGATGCCGGGAACGCGATAGGGGGCGAAGGCGTGGGCGATGGGGTGTTCAGAGTGGGCCTCCAGCGCGGCGGCCAGCGTCCGCGCTCGGGCGGCGTCGATCCCGGCAGTGAGGGGGTGTGTCTCGGCCAGTCGCGGGCGGCCCCGGGTCAGGGTGCCGGTCTTGTCGAAGATGACCCGTGTGGCGTCGGCCAGATGCTCGATGGCATCGGCCCGGGTGAGCAGCACCCCCCGCCGGCGCAGCCGCCCATGGCAGGCGGACAGGGCGGCGGGCATGGCCAGCGCCAGGGCGCAGGGGCAGGTGACCACCAGTACCGAGATCGTCACCCACAGCGCCCGCGACGGGTCGATCGCCAGCCAGGCCAGGGCCACGCCCAGGGCGGTCAGCAGCACGCCGATGACGAAGCGGTGCGCCAGTCGGGCGGCGGTGTCCAGCAGGCGCGGGCGTTCGCTGAACGCGCGATCGGTGAGGGCGAGGATCTCGGCGGCCCGCGAGGCGCGGGCGGTACGGGTGACGCGTACGGTTAGGGTGGTGTCGAGGTTGAGGCTGCCGCCGGTGACGGCCTCGCCCGGGCCGCGGGGCACGGGCTGCGACTCGCCGGTCAGCAGGGCCTCGTCGAGACTCGAGGCGCCGTCGAGGATCACGCCGTCGACCGGCACGCCCTCGCCGGGCAGCACGCGGATGCGATCCTCGGGCGCGAGCCGCGCGGCGGGCACGACCTGCTCCCGGCCGTCGGCAGCGAGACGCAGGGCACTGCGCGGCAGCACCCCGGCCAGGGCGTTGCCGCTGCGGCCGTGGCGATGACGGGCGCGCATCTCGAGATAGCGACTGCCCAGCAGCAGAGCGGTGAACATGGTCACCGAGTCGAAGTAGACCGGCCCGCCGGTGGCGACGCCGTAGGCGCTGGCCAGGTAGGCGCTCAGGACGGCCAGCGAGACCGGCACGTCCATGCCCAGGTGGCGGCTGCGCAGGTCGCGCCAGGCGCCACGCAGGAAGGGTTGGGCGCAGTAGCCCACCACCAGCGTGGCCAGGGCCAGCGAGAGGGCGTGGAAGAGCGCTTGGAAGCGCGGGCTCATGCCGCCGTCGCCGGGGAGGTAATGCGGGATCGAGAACATCATCACCTGCATCATGGCGATGGCGGCGACGATCAGCCGCCGCGCCGCCCGGCGCTCCTCGCGCTGCTGGTGCTGCTGGGCCGCGTCGGGCACGTAGGGCTGGGCCGGATAGCCGATCGCCGCGAGTTCGGCGAGGATCCGCGACAATGCCAGATGGCGGCGATCCCACTCCAGGTACAGACGATGGTTGCTGAGATTGACCGCGCTGCGCGTCACGCCGTCGAGGGCGTTGAGGCGGTGCTCGATCAGCCAGGCGCAGGCCGCGCAGGTGATGCCCTCCACCGCCAGGGTGACGGCCGCCCGTTCGTCGTCGAGGGGGTGCAGGAAATCGGCCTGCAGCTCGGGGTCGTCGAAGACCCGCCAGGTCTCCGGCCGGGCGCGGCGGCCGGTGTCGGGGCGCTCGGGCAGCCGAGTACGAAAGCGGTAGTAGCCATCCAGGCCGCCGGCGACGATGGCCCCGGCGACGGCCTCGCAGCCGGGACAGCACAGTGGCTGCGGCGTGTCGTCGACGTTGACCCGCCAGGGGGCGCCGGCCGGGACCGGCGCACCGCAGTGAAAACAGGGCGTGGCTGTCGCCCCGGTCATGGCGCCTCCGCATGCGGGGCCAGCCACTGCGCCCGGGTCTGCGGCAGGTGGATTTCGCCGATGAGTCGCCAGGCGGGGTCGGCAACGTCCGGGTGCAGCTGCACGTACCAGCGATAGCGCAGCGCGCTGGGCAGCTGCCCGCTGTAGTGCCCGCCGCGCAGCCGGCGCAGCGTGATGTGCCGGTCACGCCCGCCCTGGGTGGGAAACAGCAGGGCGAGGCGCAGGCGCTCGGGACGAGCGTCGCCCTCGAGCGTCACGGTGACGTCGCCGGTGACGTCGTCAATGCGCAGCCGCGCGCGCTGCCCCAGCTCGCGCGCGGCCTTGTCCTGCTCCAGTACCCGGTTGATGGCCAGGCCTTTCTTGTAATAGTTGTCCACCACCATGCCGTCGAAGCTGGTGATCGACAGCACCAGGGTGGTGGTGCCCATGATCACCGCCATGGCCAGGATGCCGAGCAGGAACCAGGGCCAGAATTCCTTGTACCAGGGGCGTACCGGGGGGTGCATGGTCATCTCCTCGCCGGTCCCAGGAAGCGGGCTTCCTTGGTCAGGCGGATGTGGGGGGTGTCGATGGCGGTGATCGCGAGGCTGAACGCCTGGCTGGGAGCGTCCAGCGAACCGGCGGGGGCGACGATCGACAGCGCCAGGCTGCGGCTGGCGCCGGGGGCGAGCGTCAGGCGGACGGGGGCGTTCAGGTGCAGGCCGTCGATGCCGCGCAGCGCGAGTCGATAGCGATGGGCGCGGGCGTCCATGTTGCGTACCCGCAGCGTGTAGGCGTTGCGAATGCCGCCCTCGGCGGTGACGTCGTAGAGCTGGTGGCGGTCGCGCTCGAGGTCGGCATCGAGCGGCACCCGCTCGGCCAGCTGCCAGGCCAGCAGCGCGGCCATGGCCAGCAGCGCCGCCAGGTAGCCGATCAGGCGCGGGCGCAGCCAGCGCGTGGGGCGCCCCTCGAGGGCGTGCTCGGTGGTGTAACGGACCAGCCCGCGGGGCCGGCCCAGCTGGTCCATGACGTCGTCGCAGGCATCGATGCAGGCCGCGCAGCCCAGGCAGGCGTACTGCAGGCCGTCGCGGATGTCGATGCCGGTGGGACAGACCTGCACGCAGCGTTGACAGTCGATGCAGTCGCCCGGCGTCGCGTCCGCGGCAACGGCGCGGCGCCGGCCGGCGGTGCGTGGCTCGCCTCGGGCGGCGTCGTAGGAGACGATCAGCGTGTCCTTGTCGAACATCACCGACTGGAAGCGGGCGTAGGGGCACATGTAGAGGCAGACCTGCTCGCGCAGCCAGCCGGCGTTGAGATAGGTGAACAGCGTGAAGAACCCGGTCCAGAACAGCGCCCAGCCCCCCGCCGAGAGCGTCGTCAGGTCGGCGAGCAGGGTGCGGATCGGCGTGAAGTAGCCGACGAAGCTCACCCCGGTGGCCAGGGCGATGAGCAGCCAGACGGCGTGCTTGGCGAGCTTGCGTCCGCGGGCGGCGGCATCCAGTGGGCCGGCGTCCTGGCGGATACGCCGATGGCGCGAGCCTTCCAGGCGCTGCTCGACCCAGATGAACAGCCAGGTCCACACGCTCTGCGGGCAGGCGTAGCCGCACCACACCCGCCCGGCGACCACCGTGACCAGGAACAGGCCGAAGGCGCCGAGGATCAGCAGCCAGGCGAGCAGGGTGGCGTCCTGGGGGTAGAAGGTGGTGGAGAAGACGTGGAACTGGCGAGCGGGGATGTCGAACCACACCGCCTGGCGCCCGTCCCAGGTCAGCCAGGGCAGGCCCGCATAGAGCGCCAGCAGCAGCCAGTCGAGACCGCGCCGCAGCCGCTGGAAGCGGCCCTTGACGGCGCGCACGTGGATCGGCTCGCGTTTGGCGTAGAGCGAGACGCGGGTCGTGGCGTCGTGGAGCGGTATCCGATCGGTCATGAAACCCCCTCGACTCTGGCGGTGGCGGCCGGGATGCCCGGCCGCCCGCTCAATGGGTCAGGCTGTAGATGTACGCGGCCACCAGATGCACCTTGTCCTGGCCGAGGAACGGCGCCTGCGCCGGCATGTGGCCCTTGCGCCCCTGGTGCAGGGTCGCCAGCACGGCCTCGCGCACCGGCTGGCCGGGATGGCGGTAGAGCCAGGCGTCATCGGTAAGGTCCGGCGCGCCGAGGGCCGGGTTGCCGGTGGCGTCGACGCCGTGGCAGCCGATGCAGGTCGCCGAGAACAGCGCCTTGCCCTTTGCGGCGCGCTCGTCATCATGCTCGGCGCCGGACAGGCTGGCGACATAGTTGGCCAGGTTGCGCAGGTTGTCGTCGCCGAGTTGATTCCAGGCCGGCATCACGCCGCCGCGCCCCTGGGCGATGCTCTGGGTGATCGCCTGGGGCGAGCCCCCGTAGAGCCAGGCATCGTCGGTGTGGTCCGGGTAGCCGAAGCCGCCCCTGGCATCGGAACCGTGACAGGCGGCGCAGTTGTTGAGATAGAGCCGCTCGGCGATGCGCATGGCCTCGTCATCCTCGGCCAGATCGGGAATCGACGTCTGCCGGTAGCGCTCGAAGATCGGTGCGTAGCGCGCCTCGGCCCGCTCCATCTCGGCCTGCCACTGGCGCTCCTGGGTCCAGCCGAGCAGGCCGCGGAAGTTGCCCAGGCCCGGGTAGAGCGCCAGGTAGCCCAGCGCGAAGATCAGGGTGCCGATGAACAGGATGAACCACCAGCGCGGCAGCGGATTGTCGTACTCGTCGATGCCGTCGGCGCTGTGGCCGGTGGTCTCGACGTTGCCCTGGGCGTCGGGGCGCTTGTCGGTCTTGCGGTTGCCGAACAGCACCCAGGCACAGAAGGCGATGGTGCCCAGGGTAATGACGATGATCCAGCCGCTCCAGAAGTCGGACAGGGCGTTGCCCCACAGGTCGTTCATGCGTCGTTGTCCTCCTGCTTGTCCCGTGCCCGGGGCGGTTCTTCGTCGTCATCGGCGAAGGGCAGCCGGCTGGCTTCGTCGAAGTCGTCCCTGCGGCGCCGGGAGAAGGCCCAGGCCACCACGCCCAGGAAGGCGATCATGATCAGCAGCGTCATCACGCCGCGGAAGGTTCCGATATCCATGGCTCAGCGCCTGTCCTCGATGACGGTGCCCAGTTGCTGGAGGTAGGCCACCAGCGCGGTGATCTCCTTCTTGCCCTGTACGGCCGCCCGCGCCCCGGCGATCTGCTCGTCGCGGTAGGGCACGCCGAGCTCGCGCAGGGCGCGCATCTTGTCGGCGGTGTGCGCGCCGGTGAGGGTGTCGTCGAACAGCCAGGGATAGGCCGGCATGATCGACTCGGGCACCACGTCGCGCGGGTTGTAGAGATGCGCACGATGCCACTCGTCGCTGTAGCGGCCGCCGACCCGCGCCAGGTCCGGCCCGGTGCGCTTGGAGCCCCACAGGAAGGGGTGATCGTAGACGAACTCGCCGGCCACGCTGTAGTGGCCGTAGCGTTCGGTCTCGGCGCGGAACGGACGGATCATCTGCGAGTGGCAGTTGTTGCAGCCTTCGCGGATGTAGATGTCGCGGCCCTCCAGCGCCAGGGCGGGCAGCGGCTCGAGCCCCTCCACAGGTTGGGTCGTCTCCTTCTGGAAGAACAGCGGGACGATCTCGGCCAGGCCGCCGAGACTTATCACCACCAGGATCAGCACGGCGAGCAGGCCGACGTTCTTTTCAACGATCTCGTGTTTCATGCGTCTCGGCGTCCCCGTTGGTTCAGGCGGTTCGAGCGGCGGGCTGGGCGTCGCGAGCGGCGCCGCGGACGGTCATGGCGACGTTGTAGGCCATCAGCAGCATGCCGCCGAGGAAGAAGCCGCCGCCGATCCAGCGCACCACGTAGCCGGCATGGCTGGCCTCGAGCGTGTCGATGAAGGTGTACATCAGCGTGCCGTCGTCGTTGACGGCGCGCCACATCAGCCCCTGCAGGACGCCGTTGACCCACATCGCGGTGATGTAGAGCACCGTGCCGATGGTCGCCATCCAGAAGTGCACAGCGATCAGCTTCACCGAGTACATTTCCTGCTGCCCGTAGAGGCGCGGGAACAGATGATAGAGCGAGCCGATGGTGATCATCGCCACCCAGCCCAGGGCGCCGGAGTGGACATGGCCGATGGTCCAGTCGGTGTAGTGGGACAGGGCGTTGACGGTCTTCACCGCCATCATCGGGCCCTCGAAGGTCGACATGCCGTAGAACGACAGGGCGACGACCAGAAAGCGCAGGATGGGATCGGTGCGCAGCTTATGCCAGGCGCCGGAGAGCGTCATCATGCCGTTGATCATGCCGCCCCACGAGGGCGCCAGCAGGATGATCGACATCACCATGCCCAGCGACTGGGCCCAGTCGGGCAGTGCGGTATAGTGCAGGTGGTGGGCGCCGGCCCACATGTAGGTGGTGATCAGCGCCCAGAAGTGCACGATCGACAGCCGGTAGGAGTAGATCGGCCGCCCGGCCTGCTTGGGCACGAAGTAGTACATCATGCCCAGGAAGCCGGCGGTGAGCAGGAAGCCCACGGCGTTGTGGCCGTACCACCACTGGGCCATGGCATCGACCGCGCCGGCGTAGGCCGAGTAGGACTTGGACAGCGACACCGGGATCTCGGCCGAGTTGACGATGTGCAGCACGCCGATGGTGAGGATGAACCCGGCATAGAACCAGTTGGCGACGTAGATGTGCGAGGTGCGGCGCCGGCGAATGGTGCCCAGGAAGACGGCGGCGTAGGCGATCCACACCGCGGCCAGCAGCAGGTCGATGGGCCATTCGAACTCGGCGTACTCCTTGGAGGTGTTCCAGCCCAGGTTGAGCGTCACCAGGCCGGAGACGATCACCGCCTGCCAGCCCCAGAAGGTGAAGGCCGCCAGGCGGTCGGAGACCAGCCGCGCCTGGCAGGTACGCTGCACCACGTAGTAGGAGGTGGCCATCAGCGCGGAGCCGGAGAAGGCGAAGACCACGGTGTTGGTGTGCATGGGACGCAGGCGGCCGAAACTCGTCCAGGGCAGCCCCAGGTTGAGCTCGGGCCAGATCAGCTGGGCGGCGATGAGCACGCCCAGGCTCATGCCCAGGATGCCCCACACCACGGTCATGATCGCGAACTGGCGAACGACCTTGTAGTTGTAGGTTGGGTGTTCCAGTGCTTGGCTCATGTCGGTTTCCATCTGGCGCGGTGGTGGCGTACCCGGACGCGGAGCATGCCCGGCACGCTCGGCGCCTGCGCTGATCTCCGTCAAGCCCGGCGATGACGGTGGGGCGAGGATACGCTCACGCCAGTATAGTGGCTGTCTACACTTTATGTATACAACAAATGGATACAGTATGAAAACGGAGCAGGCTGAGGCGACGGCCTCCACGCCGCAGGAGCCCGGAGAGCGGGTGGAGCACATCGCAGGGCTGGGGCCGCTGATCGTCCGCGGCGAGCCGCGCCACGGCCGCCTGCTGCTGGCACACGGTGCCGGGGCCGGTCACGATGCCCCCATGCTGGTCGCGCTGCGCGAGGCGCTGGCCGGGCGGGGTGTGCAGGTGCTGGCCTTCGAGTTCGCCTACCTGCAGCGCATGCGCACGGAGCAGCGCCGCCGGCCGCCGCCGCGTGCCGAGCGGCTGGTCGAAGAGTTTCGCGCCTGGCGTGCGGCAGTGGCTCCGCTCGGCGAGGCCCCGCTGTGGTTGGGCGGCAAGTCCCTGGGCGCCCGGGTGGCCAGCCTGCTGGCGGCGGAGGACGGCGCGCCAGGGCTGGTGCTGTGCAGCTATCCCTTTCATCCGCCCGGCAAGCCCGAGCGGACACGGCTCGCGCACTGGCCGCGGCTGGCCTGCCCGACCCTGGTGCTGCAGGGCGACCGGGACCCGTTCGGCCGGCGTGACGAGGTCGAGGACTATGCGCTGCCGGACTGCGCCGAGGTGCACTTTCTCGCCGACGGCGAGCACGACTGGCGCCCGCGCAAGGCCTCGGGGCGCACCCGGCAGGCGCTGATCGACGAGGCGGCGGATCGGGTGGTCCCTGCCATGGCGAGGGTCGGGCGATAATGCGGGGTTGTCCCGCCGGCGAGCTTTCGCGTCGACAACCGAGCCGGTGCAGGTCGCAAAGCAATTGCGGCTGGCTCTAGCAAAGGGCGCCGGGGATAGGTCGAAGAGGGGGTCCTACGCCATGGATGGCGTAGGTAGCGTCCATGGATGGGTTCACAGCGCCCCCTCATAGACCTGTCGACGGATCAGCCCTTGGCGACAACACTAACGACGATAGCTTGGGAGTGGGTCGCAAAAGGCGTTGACATTCCTCGGGTGGCCTGTAGAATGCAGCGCCACGTGACCGGGTGGTTAGCTCAGTTGGGAGAGCACCAGCCTTACAAGCTGGGGGTCACTGGTTCGAACCCAGTACCACCCACCAATCACGTAGAAAAAGATGCGGACCGGTAGTTCAGTCGGTTAGAATGCCGGCCTGTCACGCCGGAGGTCGCGGGTTCGAGTCCCGTCCGGTCCGCCAGTCTTTTTCATCCAGACAATCCTTGGATTGTCGCATCAGTCAGGTAAGCGTGCTTTGGGTTGATAACCTTGGATACGTTATGTGGACCGGTAGTTCAGTCGGTTAGAATGCCGGCCTGTCACGCCGGAGGTCGCGGGTTCGAGTCCCGTCCGGTCCGCCACTTGTCTGCTGCAGCGCTTCATCGGGATCCGGGTGGTTAGCTCAGTTGGTTAGAGCACCAGCCTCACATGCTGGGGGTCACAGGTTCGAGTCCTGTACCACCCACCAATGCGGACCGGTAGTTCAGTCGGTTAGAATGCCGGCCTGTCACGCCGGAGGTCGCGGGTTCGAGTCCCGTCCGGTCCGCCATTCCCTTTCCGGGTCCCCCTCTTCGCCTTTCCCGTCTGCTGGCTTTTCGCCTGTCGCCACCCTCGTCCGGGCTTTGGCGTGTTTGCGTTTCCTGCATCCTGACCCTCGTTCGATCCTGTTTTCGTCGCCCGTCGCCCGTCGCCCGTCGCCCGTCGCCCGTCGCCCGTCGCCCGTCGCCCGTCGCCCGTCGGCTGCGTCTGTGGCGTCGGTATCGGTTCGCGGGTGCGTGTCCGAGTGGAATCGGCATGGCGGCACGGCTGGTCGAGGCGGCCTTCGACGTTGCGTGATTCGAGTGACGGAGTACACTCGTTCAAACGATTGTTTGGAATCTGCCCGATCACCGATGTTTCGGAGGCCCCGCCGTGACCGCCCGCTACCCGTATCTCTTCCGGCCGCTCGCCGTCGGCCCGCTGACCCTGCCCAACCGGGTGCTGATGGGGTCCATGCACACCAACCTGGAGGAAGCGCCCGAGGGTTTCGCACGGCTGGCGACCTTCTATGCCGAGCGCGCGCGGGCCGGGGTGTCGCTGATCGTCACCGGCGGCATCGCGCCCAATGCCGAGGGCGCGGTCTTCCACGGCGCGGCCAGGCTCACCGATGCCGCGGAGATCGACCGGCACCGCGGGGTGACCGAGGCCGTGCATGCCGAGGGCGGGCACATCTGCCTGCAGATCCTGCATGCCGGGCGCTACGCCTACTCGCCGGCACTGGTCGCGCCCTCGCCGATCCAGGCACCGATCAACCCCTATCCGCCGCGGGCGCTGACCGCCGAGGAGGTGGAGCGGACCATCGACGATTACGTCAACTGCGCCCGCCTAGCCCGCGAGGCCGGCTACGACGGCGTCGAGGTGATGGGCTCCGAAGGCTACCTGATCAACCAGTTCATCTGTCGGCGCACCAACCATCGCGACGACGAATGGGGCGGCGACTTCGCCAACCGCATCCGTTTCCCGGTGGCGATCGTCGAGCGCATCCGCGCGGCGCTGGGGGAGGACTTCCTGATCATCTTCCGGCTGTCGATGATCGACCTGGTCGAGGAAGGCAGCACCTGGCAGGAAGTGGTCGCGCTGGGCCGCGCCATCGAGGCGGCGGGCGCGAACCTGATCAACACCGGCATCGGCTGGCACGAGGCGCGGGTGCCGACCATCGTCACCAGCGTGCCGCGCGCCGTGTTCAGCGAGGTCACCCGGCGCATGAAGGCCGAGCTGACGATTCCCCTGATCACCACCAACCGCATCAACATGCCCGATGTCGCCGAGCGCCTGCTCGCCGAGGGCGTCGCCGACATGGTGTCGATGGCGCGTCCCTTCCTGGCCGATCCCGAATGGCTGGCCAAGGCCGGGCAGGGCGATGACGGGGCGATCAATACCTGCATCGCCTGCAACCAGGCATGTCTCGACCATACCTTCCAGGGCCGGCTCACCTCGTGCCTGGTCAACCCGCGTGCCTGTCACGAGACGGAACTGAACCTGACGCCGGTGACGACGCCGCGCGCGATCGCCGTGGTCGGGGCCGGACCGGCGGGGCTGGCCTGTGCGGTGAGTGCCGCCCAGCGTGGGCATCGCGTGACGCTTTTCGAGCGCGAGGACGAGATCGGCGGCCAGTTCAATTTCGCCCGGCGCATTCCCGGCAAGGAGGAGTTCGCCGAGACGCTGCGCTACTACCGGGTGATGCTCGAGCGCCACGGCGTCGAGCTGTGCCTGAACACTCCGGTCGAGGCGGAACGGCTGGCGGGTTTCGATGCCGTGGTGCTGGCCACCGGCGTGCGTCCGCGCGCGCTCGACCTGCCGGGCATCGATCACCCGATGGTGCTCGACTACCCGACCGCAATCCGCCACCCCGAGCGTGTCGGCCGGCGTGTGGCGATCATCGGCGCCGGGGGCATCGGCTTCGACGTCGCCGAGCTGCTGACCCATGCCGGACACCCGGCGCTCGACCGCGAGGCATGGTGCGCGGAGTGGGGCGTGGATCTCGCCGTCAGCGAGCCGGGCGGGCTGCAGCCGCCGGTGGCGCCGGCGGTGCCGCGTCGGGTCACCCTGCTGCAGCGCAAGACCTCGAAGCCCGGCAAGGGCCTGGGCACCACCACCGGCTGGGTGCATCGGGCGGCCTTGCGTCATCGCGGCGTCGAGATGCTCGCCGGCTGCGAGTATCGGGGCATCGAGGACGGCGGCCTGCGCCTGCGCGTCGCCGGCGAGGAACGGTTGCTGGCCGTCGACAGCGTGGTGATCTGTGCCGGTCAGGAGTCGGTGGTCGAGCTGCTCGCGCCGCTGCACGGGGCCGGCACCGAGGTGCACGTGATCGGCGGGGCCGAGAAGGCCGCCGAGCTGGATGCCAAGCGCGCCATCGACCAGGGAACGCGCCTCGCCGCCATCCTCTGACGGCGCGCTTTTTCCCGTCGGGCGGGGTGCTAGACTGGGGCCTGTTGAGATTCCCGGCGCGGCTCGCGGGGGAGTCTCAACGGGCCCCAACGGCGTGCGATCCACGCCGACAGCCGGACGCGATGGCACCCTGTCGCGTTCGCCAACAACAACAGTCTCGCGAGAGGACCCCGCCATGCCCCCCGACTGCTCGCCGCGTTTCCTGGCCAGCGACAACACCTCCGGCATCTGCCCGGAGGCGCTGGAATACCTGCTCGATGCCAACCGCTGCGATGATCTCGCCTACGGCAACGATGCCTGGACCCAGCGGGCGGCCGACCGCTTCCGCACCCTGTTCGATTACGACTGCGACGTCTTCTTCGTCTTCAACGGCACGGCGGCCAACTCGCTGGCCCTGGCCGCCATGGGCCGGAGCTATCACAGCGTGATCTGCCACGAGCTGGCGCACATCGAGACCGACGAGTGCGGCGGTCCGGAGTTCTTCTCCAACGGTGCCAAGCTGCTCACCGCCAGCGGCGAGCACGGCAAGCTGGCGCCCGAGGGCATCGAGCGCCTGGTCACCCGGCGCCGCGACATCCACTACCCCAAGCCGAAGGTGGTGTCGATCACCCAGGCCACCGAGGTGGGGACTGTCTACACCCGCGATGAGCTGCTCGGCATCCGCGCCATGGCCGACAAGCACGACCTGCGCCTGCACATGGACGGCGCGCGCTTCGCCAACGCCTGTGCCGCGCTCGAGGCCTCGCCGGCCGAGCTGACCTGGCAGGCCGGCGTCGACGTGCTGTGCTTCTCCGGCACCAAGAACGGCCTGCCGATGGGCGAGGCGGTGGTGTTCTTCAATCGCGAGCTGGCCGAGGACTTCGACTACCGCTGCAAGCAGGCCGGCCAGCTGGCCTCCAAGATGCGGTTCATTGCCGCACCCTGGCTGGGGCTGCTGGAGTCCGGGGCCTGGCTCGACAATGCCGTTCACGCCAACGCCATGGCCCGTTACCTGGCGGACGGTCTCGAGGGGCTGCCCGGCGCGCGCCTGATGTTCCCCGCCCAGGCCAACAGCGTGTTCGTGGAGTTGCCGCCGGCGGTCCTCAAGCACCTGCGGGACCTGGGCTGGACCTTCTATACCTTCATCGGGGCCGGCGGGGCGCGCTTCGTGTGCGCCTGGAACACCACCACCGAACTGCTCGACGGCCTGCTGAGCGATATCCGGATGGCGCTCGATCGCTGACAGATCGATGCCGTTCGCGAGTTTTTTCCGCGCCGTGATCGAACCAATCGCGGCGTTCGCGCTCATACCCTGAAAAGAGGAGCACCGCGCGGTTGCGTTGAAAGACCTCATGGCAAGCTCTCCATCGTCAGTCGTTTATCCGTCTACGCTGATCATTACGCCAGCCCGGAAAACCCAGACGGTTGTCGGCGACCGGGTGTCGCGATTCAAGGAGGCCTCAATGAGTATCTTCGACCATGTGCAGAGCCGCTACGAGCAGGTTCAGCAGGAAGAGATGAGTCTTCAGGAGTACCTGGAACTGTGCCGCACGGACCCCGGTGCCTATGCCAGCGCCGCGGAGCGCATGTTGAAAGCCATCGGCGAGCCCGAGGTCATCGACACGTCGAAGGACCCGCGCCTGTCCCGCATCTTCACCAACAAGGTCATCCGTCGCTATCCTGCATTCTTCGAGTTCTACGGCATGGAGGAGGCGATCGAGCAGATCGTCGCCTACTTCCGTCACGCCGCCCAGGGGCTCGAGGAGCGCAAGCAGATCCTCTACCTGCTGGGCCCGGTGGGCGGCGGCAAGTCGTCGCTGGCCGAGCGGCTCAAGCTGCTGATGGAGAAGGTGCCCTTCTACGCCATCAAGGGGTCCCCGGTCTTCGAATCGCCGCTGGGGCTGTTTTCCCCCGAGGAGGACGGCGAGCAGCTCGAGAAGGAGTACGGCATTCCGCGGCGCTACCTGAAGAGCGTGATGTCGCCCTGGGCGGCCAAGCGCCTCAAGGAGTACGGCGGCGATATCTCGCAGTTCCGCGTGGTGCGTCTGCATCCCTCGCGGCTCAACCAGATCGCGGTCTCCAAGACCGAGCCCGGCGACGAGAACAACCAGGACATCTCCTCGCTGGTCGGCAAGGTCGACATCCGCCAGCTCGAGCTCTACTCCCAGGATGACCCGGACGCCTACAGCTTCTCCGGCGGGCTGTGCAAGGCCAACCAGGGACTGATGGAATTCGTCGAGATGTTCAAGGCACCGATCAAGGTGCTCCATCCGTTGCTGACCGCGACCCAGGAGGGCAACTACAACCCCACCGAGGGCATGGGGGCGATTCCCTTCGACGGCGTCATCCTCGCCCACTCCAACGAGAGCGAGTGGCAGCAGTTCCGCAACAATCGCAACAACGAGGCCTTCCTGGACCGCGTCTACATCGTCAAGGTGCCCTACTGCCTGCGGGTCTCCGAGGAGATCAAGATCTACCAGAAGCTGCTCGAGCATTCCTCGCTGGCCGAGGCGCCCTGCGCGCCGGACACCCTGCGCCTGCTCGCCCAGTTCTCGGTGCTCTCGCGGCTCAAGGAGCCGGAGAACTCCAGCATCTACTCCAAGATGCGGGTCTACGACGGCGAGAACCTCAAGGACACCGATCCCAAGGCCAAGTCGATCCAGGAGTACCGCGATGCCGCCGGGGTTGACGAGGGCATGGACGGGCTGTCCACGCGTTTCGCCTTCAAGATCCTCTCCAAGGTGTTCAACTTCGACACCCACGAGGTCGCCGCCAACCCGGTGCACCTGCTCTACGTGCTCGAGCAGCGCCTGGAGCACGAGCAGCTGCCCAAGGAGACCCACGAACGCTACCTGCGCTTCATCAAGGAGTACCTGGCGCCGCGCTACGTCGACTTCATCGGCAAGGAGATCCAGACCGCCTACCTCGAGTCCTACAGCGAGTACGGCCAGAACATCTTCGACCGCTACGTGACCTATGCCGACTTCTGGATCCAGGACCAGGAGTACCGTGACCCCGAGACCGGCCACATGTTCGACCGTCAGGCCCTCAACGAGGAGATGGAGAAGATCGAGAAGCCGGCGGGAATCTCCAATCCCAAGGACTTCCGCCACGAGGTGGTCAACTTCGTGCTGCGGGCGCGGGCCCAGAACAACGGCATGAACCCCAGCTGGCAGTCCTACGAGAAGCTCAAGGGCGTGATCGAGCAGAAGATGTTCGCCAACACCGAGGAGCTGCTGCCGGTCATCTCGTTCAACGCCAAGGCCTCGGAGGCCGACAAGCGCAAGCACGAGGACTTCGTCGCCCGGATGGTCGAGCGGGGCTATACCGAGAAGCAGGTGCGCCTGCTCTCCGAATGGTACCTGCGCGTGCGCAAGTCGCACTGAGCCTTCCCGCCCGGGGCGCGGACGGCGGTATCACCCGCGCCCCGGCGGTCCGGTCGGCCGGACACGGCAGGCGATGTCCGGCGGCCAGTGCCCCCGAGACTCCCGGAGGGAGGCAGGCATGAGCTATTTCATCGATCGGCGGCTCAACGACCGCCACAAGAGCGAGGTCAATCGACAGCGCTTCCTGGATCGCTATCGCACCCACATCAAGCGCTCGGTGGAGGAGGCCGTCAACAAGCGCTCGATCACCGACATGGAGCGCGGCGAGAAGGTCTCCATCCCGGCTCGTGACATCTCCGAGCCGGTCTTCCAGCATGGCCCCGGCGGCAAGCGTACCGTGGTCAGCCCCGGCAACAAGGAATTCGTCGAGGGCGACCGGCTGCGCCGCCCCGGCGGGGGCGGCGGTGGCGGGGCCGGCGAGGGCAGCGCCTCGAACCAGGGCGAGGGCATGGACGAGTTCGCCTTCTCGCTGACCCGCGAGGAATTCCTCGATTTCGTCTTCGACGGCCTCGAGCTGCCGCACCTGGAGCGCAAGGCGCTGCTCGACCTCGAGGAGGTGCGCCCGGTGCGAGCCGGGATTGCCCGCGAGGGGGTGCCGGCGCGCATCAACATCGTGCGCTCGATGCGCGAGGCCCAGGCGCGGCGCATCGCCATGCGGGCGCCGATCAAGCGAGCCCTGCGCGAGGCGACCGAGGCGCTCGAGGCGGAGGAGCGCAAGGACCCGGTGCTGCGCAACCCGGCGCGCATCGCCGAGCTCAAGGCCGAGATCGAGCGGCTCGAGAAGCGCCTCGACGCGGTGCCGTTCATCGACACCTATGACCTGCGCTACAACAACCTGATCAACCAGCCGCAGCCGTCGAACAAGGCGGTGATGTTCTGCGTGATGGATGTCTCCGGGTCGATGACCCAGTCGCACAAGGACATCGCCAAGCGCTTCTTCCTGCTGCTCTACCTCTTTCTCGAGCGCAACTACGAGAAGGTCGAGCTGGTCTTCGTGCGTCACCACACGGCGGCCAAGGAGGTCGACGAGGACGAGTTCTTCTACTCCCGCGAAACCGGCGGCACCATCGTTTCCAGCGCGCTCAGCCTGGTCGACGAGATCATCCGCGACCGTTATCCGGCCCATCAGTGGAACCTGTACGTCGCCCAGGCCTCGGACGGCGACAACTGGGACGACGATTCCACCACCTGCCGGCAGTTGCTGATCAAGTCCCTGATGCCGCGCCTGCAGTACTTCACCTACGTGGAAATCACCCCGCACGCCCACCAGGCGCTGTGGGAGGAGTACGAGAGCGTGCAGGCCGAGTTTCCGCAGCGTTTCGCCATGCGACAGATTGTCGAGGCCGGGGACATCTATCCGGTGTTCCGGGAACTCTTCCGGCGTCGCGCCGAGCGCTGAGCTCGGCCCAGGAGGTAGCATCATGACCCGACGCAAGCCCATTGCCACCGGTTCGGACTGGAACTTCGAGACGCTCACGGCCTACGAGCGGGAGATCGCCCGCCTGGCCGACGAGTATCGCCTGGACACCTACCCCAATCAGATCGAGATCATCACCTCCGAGCAGATGATGGATGCCTACGCCAGCGTGGGCATGCCGATCGGCTACCACCACTGGTCGTTCGGCAAGCAGTTCCTGGCCGTGGAGCAGGCCTATCGGCGCGGTCAGATGGGGCTGGCCTACGAGCTGGTGATCAATTCCGATCCCTGCATCGCCTATCTCATGGAAGAGAACACCCTGATGATGCAGGTGCTGGTCATGGCGCATGCCTGTTATGGCCACAACTCCTTCTTCAAGGGCAACTACCTGTTCCGTACCTGGACCGACGCCTCGGCGATCGTCGACTATCTGGTGTTCGCCCGCCGGTACGTTTCCGAATGCGAGGAGCGCCACGGCGTTGCCGCCGTGGAGCAACTGCTCGATGCCTGCCATGCGCTGCAGAACTATGGCGTCGATCGCTACAAGCGCCCGTCACCGATTTCCGCCGAGGAGGAAGCGCGGCGTCAGGCCGAGCGTGCCGAGTACTTGCAGTCGCAGGTCAACCTGCTGTGGAGCACGATTCCCGAGCATCGCCCCGCGCATGGCCCGGAGCATGACGAGGAGGACCCGCTCGGCCTGCATCAGTACGGGCGCTACCCGGCCGAGCCACAGGAGAACCTGCTCTACTTCATCGAGAAGAACGCGCCGCTGCTCGAACCCTGGCAGCGCGAGATCGTGCGCATCGTCCGCAAGCTCGCCCAGTACTTCTACCCGCAGCGCCAGACCCAGGTGATGAACGAGGGCTGGGCGACCTTCTGGCACTACACGCTCATGAACCGGCTGTACGACGAGGGGCTGGTCGACGAGGGCGTGATCCTCGAATTCCTGCAGTCGCACACCGCGGTGGTCAGCCAGCAGAGCTTCGACAGCCCCTACTTCAACGGCATCAACCCCTATGCGCTGGGCTTCGCGATGTACAGCGACATCAAGCGCATCTGTCAGGAGCCCACCGCCGAGGACCGCGAGTGGTTCCCCGACATCGCCGGCAGCGACTGGCTGGAGACGCTGCACTTCGCCATGCGCAACTTCAAGGACGAGTCGTTCATCCAGCAGTTCCTGTCGCCCAAGGTGATTCGCGATCTCAAGCTGTTCACGCTGGTCGACGACGACCAGGATGAGATGCTGACCATCGAGGCGATCCACAACGAGCGTGGCTACCGGCGTATCCGCGAGGCGCTGTCGACCCAGTACGCGCTATCGGTGCGCGAGCCCAATATTCAGGTCTGGGAGGCCGACATTCGAGGTGACCGCTCCCTGACGCTGCACCATGTGCAGGACCGGCGGCGGCCGCTGGCCAAGAGCGTCTACCCGGTGCTGCGTCACCTGCATCAGTTGTGGGGCTTCCCGGTCAAGCTGCTGTCGATGGAAGGCGAGGAAGTGGTGCGCCGCTACCAGTGGCCGCTGCCGGCCGACCTTGAAGGTCGCGGCTGATATGACGAGTGAGTGCCGGGGCGCCATGGCGGCGCCCCGGCGAGGTTCAGCCCTTCTTGGTCCAGGATTGGCACCAGCCACCCGGGGCGACGCTGTTCTGCGGGAACAGCTGGCAGCCGTTGTTGGCCTCCTTGAAGAACATGCAGTTGGCGCACTTCTCGCCCTTCGAGTAGGCGGGGTTGTCGCTGGCCTGACTGGCCACGGTGACATAGTTGAGCGCCTTGGCCTGCGGGTTGCTCGGGTCCAGAGGCGGCAGTTCCTGGGCGAGAGCCCGTTGTGACAGAATGCCGGCGCCCAGTGGCAGGGCGGCGAGGCCGAGCAGGCTGTGGCGGATGAAGTCGCGGCGATTTTGGTCGGCCATGGTAGCTCCTCGTTGGTCAGCGTTAGGGTTGCCGAATGTTTTCCCGCCCGGTGCGAGCGGAAGGCGGTCACGTGCCTGGCGCGGGGCGCCTGTCGTTTTTTACGCAGCCGGGATGCCGAACTGCGGGGGAGGTTCAGGCCTCCTTCTTCATACCCTAGTCAAAGTGTATACATTTTTCCTGGCAAAAGTGTATACACTTTTGGCGAGTCATGCGCCATTGCCCGAGAGCGGGCGGTTGCCGGAGGAACAGGAGGCCTCATGCGTTTCACGACATTTTCCAGCCCGCTCGGCGATCTGCTGCTGGCCGGCGACGAGGCCGGCATTCGCCACCTGCGCTTCGATACCGAGCGTATCGAGCCGGGGTGGGAGCACGACGATACGGCTCTGGCCAGGGCGCGCGATGAAATACTGGCCTATCTGGCCGGGCGGCGGCGTCAGTTCAGTGTCGATATTGCGCCCCATGGCAGTCAGGCGCAACGTGAGGTCTGGGCGGCGGTGCGGCGCATTCCCTACGGCACGACGCGAACCTATGGCGAGCTGGCGCGACGGCTGGGCGACGACGTGGCGGTCATCACGGTGACCCGGGCGGTGGCGGCCAATCCCCTGCCGTTGCTGGTGCCGTGCCATCGCCTGGTGACAGCCAGCGGCCCGGGCCACTGGCCGGGTGGTGCATCGCTCAAGCGTCGGTTGCTGGCGCTGGAGGCCGGCGACGCTGCCGCGGGGTGATCTGCGCTGATATACTGCCGCCAACGTGAGCCGTCGGCTCACCGGTCGCATTCAGGCAGGGAGGAGAGCCATGCAGAACGCCGTGATTCTGATCAACGCCGAAAAGGGCCGCATCAAGGCCGTCGCCGAGCGTCTGGCCGAGGTTCCGGGGATCAGTGAAGTCTATTCCACCTGTGGCCGCTACGATCTGGTGGCCATCGCCCGGACCCGGGACTTCGAGACGCTGGCCGAGCTGGTCACCGGGCGCCTGACCCAGGTCGAGGGCGTTCGCGAGACCGAGACCCTCAACGCGCTGCAGGTACATTCCCGCCACGATCTGGAGACGATGTTCAGCGTGGGGCTCTGAGGCGATGCACCGTAACAGGATGATGCCGTCGTCCGAGGCCGCCGCGTGATCGACGACGTTCTCGACTGGGCCGGGCGGGGTGCCCGGCGCCTCGCCGTTGCGCTGGTCTTCGTGGTCGTGGCCAGCGGCCTGTGGTACTGGCAGGAGCGCGATGTCCGCGAGCGCCTGGTGTGGATGGGGCTGCCCGAGCGGCAGGCCACCGACTGGCTGGCGCTGCATCGGGTGCTGCGCAACCAGGGGGTGCTGCTGGGCTGGTCGGACCTGCGGGCGAGCCCGCTGTGGGTCGGCTATCAGCTGCATCCCGTCGCCGAGGGCGTGCATATCGGCGAGCGCCCGGACTTCCGGCGCGACTGGCGCACGCTGTGGCCGGTGGCGCCCGACGACTATCTGCGCAGCGGCTACGACCGCGGGCATCTGGCGCCCAACTACGCGATCGCCGCCAACTACGGCCGCAGCGCGCAGCGCGACACCTTTCTGATGTCGAACATCACCCCCCAGCGGCCCAATCTCAACCGGCGCCTGTGGCAGCGGCTCGAGGAGGTGGTCATCGACGACTTCGCGCCGCGCTTCGGCACCCTGCAGGTGATCACCGGGCCGGTGTTTGCGCCGGGCTGGGGGGCGCTGCTCAATCGGGTGGGCTATGTGCAGGTGCCGACGATGTTCTACAAGATCATCGTCGTGCCGGGGCCGCAGCCCCGGGCGCTGGCCTTCCTGATGCCGCAGCGGGTCCAGGGCAGCGAACCGCTGGATCGCTATCTGGTGACCATCGACCGCATCGAGGCACTGACGGGGCTGGATTTCTTTCCGCAGTTGCCGGGGCCGGTGGAGCATGCGCTGGAGTCGCGTGTCAGCACGCAGGGCTGGGCGCTGGCGCGTGTCGCCGACCAGCCGCCGCGCTACTGAAGTGCGCAAGAGATGCGAGCTGGCGAATCGAGGTCGGTAATGGTTGAGGCCCAAGGCAGCTGAGAAGCGAAAGCGGGGAGGCTTCGGTGGTGAGGCGTGTTCGGGCCACATGTCGGCATCGCACGGGCATGAGCAAAGCCATAATGCGAGATCAGTAAATTCGGGAAATCACGAGAGAGGAGAGCATGATGCGGATGGTGCCCAGGAGAGGACTTGAACCTCCACGTCCGTAAGGACACTAGCACCTGAAGCTAGCGCGTCTACCAATTCCGCCACCTGGGCGCATCATGTTTTTCGGCGGCTTTCGCGTGGTGCCCAGGAGAGGACTTGAACCTCCACGTCCGTAAGGACACTAGCACCTGAAGCTAGCGCGTCTACCAATTCCGCCACCTGGGCGAAAGCCAACCGTTACCTGCCTCGGAATCTGCCAGTGTCATGATGAAATGCGTGTCATGACGACCTGGTGCCCAGGAGAGGACTTGAACCTCCACGTCCGTAAGGACACTAGCACCTGAAGCTAGCGCGTCTACCAATTCCGCCACCTGGGCCGGGGCAAGTGGCCACGAATCATACCGATTCCTGACGCGAATGCAAGCCCCTCGGCGGCAATTCTTCGGGCGAACGGCGGTCGCGGGTTGCCGGCCGATGGTTGGGTCGCCTTGCGCACGGCGCTATACTGCGCGCATGACAAGACCCTTATCAGCCTCAGCCGCGCCGCGCCCGTCATCGCCCGCAACGACAATCAAGGAAGCTACAACATGAATCACTGGACGTTAAATGACGATCCGCACGCCGCGCGCGAAGCCGAAAAATACGACAAGCCGGTCCCCAGTCGTGAATACCTGCTGGCCCGGCTCGAGGAGTATGGCAAGCCGATCACCGACGAGAACATGAGCCGCATGCTCGGCCTGACCGACGATGACCAGGTCGAGGCCGTGCGCCGCCGTCTGGCCGCCATGGAGCGTGACGGCCAGATCCTGCGCAACCGTCGCGGCGCCTACGCGCTGATCGACAAGCTCGACCTCATCAAGGGCAAGGTGCTGGGCCATCGCGACGGCATCGGCTTCCTGCTCCGCGACGACGGCAAGAAGCCCGACCTGGTCATGCCGCCGCGCCAGATGCGCCGCGTGTTCCATGGCGATCACGTGCTGGTGCGCATCAGCGGTCGTGACCGCCGCGGCCGCGACGAGGCGACCATCGTCGAGGTGCTCTCCCGCAACACCCAGGCGCTGGTCGGCGTGTTCCGCGAGCGTTCGAGCGAGTTCGGGGTATTGATTCCCGAGAACACCCGCATCACCCAGGAAGTGATCGTGCCGCACAGCGCCGCCGGCGGCGC
>Ga0209300_1000164_pt1 | contig 41469 bp, 30 predicted proteins | sample Shrwel_input2_RT_FD_187535 | JGI IMG/M metagenome (GOLD analysis project Ga0209300, IMG submission 187535) | Subsurface microbial communities from deep shales in Ohio, USA - Utica-3 well 1 S input2 RT (SPAdes) (version 2) ... | reverse complement strand
ATAGCTGAAAAGCTCGTTTTGTTTGAGGTCGAGTCCACGCATCGGCTTGGGCTGGCTTCGGCAGAAGAGGATAGTCGCCATTTTGCCAGAGCCAGGCGGGCTCTGGCTTTTTTCAACGGCCTGCTAGCGGACAGCGGCCACCTGGAATTCCAGCTCTACACCATCGCCGGTGCCATCTCCCACCACCGAGCCCACCACAGGTTTGTGACGGACGTTACGGCCCGGGTAGGCTTCTTCCAGATGCCGCTCGGCAACCTCGGCAATGTGGTTGAGCAACCCCGTGGTTTGTGCGGCGCGGGGCACGATGAACTTCAGGGTAACGGTAAGGGCGTCGGAATCTTGCGGCAGGTTCGCCAGGCCGCTGCTTTGCCATTGATCGTTGACGTAGGCTTCTGCGCCTTTCATCGGAACCTCCTGGTTTGCATGCACGCTCTGTTCAGACCGCAAGAGCCCACCAAGGATTCCAGCGCATACAAAGCAAAAGGCCCGAGGCGGTTGCCGTCAGGCCTTTCTGCACTGAACGCGGTTGCCGCTTTAGGCCGGCATATGCCACTCGGAGAAATGCGCTCCGTTCTGGCTCAGGCGTTCGCGCGTTTGTTCCAGGGTCTGCTCAAGCTGGGCCGGGTTGCTGTAGACGCTGCTGGACATCTTGCAGCGGCCGAGCACGCGAGCATCGCGGCGGTCGATCACGCTGATGCTGACTTCGCCGTTGCCTTCGGGCAGGGTCCAGGCAACACACTGGAAGGGCTTGAAAGCGCGGTCGGTAATGAGGAGGGCGTCGTTGATGCGAAGGGTAGCGTTCATAGGGCAAAGGTCTCTCTGAATTCGGTGCGGATATTGGGTTGCCGCCAGTGATTTCGGTGCCATGGCGTTGGCCTTATCCAAATGATGCGCTCAGAGGACCCATGAGTCACATCGGAATTCAAAAAAATTCCGTTCGTTTCAATTAGCCAAAAGTCTTAGTTCGACAGTGCCTCGTCAGTACGCTGTTTCTTCTGTATAAGCGACTGAATATAAAGGGATTTGTTTATTTGACGCTCGGGCGCTTCGCCAGCTGTCGCCTTGCCATGCGACAACGCGCCGCAAAGCAAGGAGCCCAGGCTGGAAGCTGCGGCTTGGCGTAGTGGCACCAAGCCGAAGGAGGTTAGATCTTGAACTGCTGCAGGATGTTGTTCAGCCGGTCGGCAAGTTCACCGAGATGCTTGCCGGCTTCGCTCGATTGCTCGGCAGCGTCGGTGCTGTGCTGCGCCAGGCTGGCGGCCTGGGTAACGTTCTGATTGATGTCTTCGACCACGTGCGACTGTTGCAGGGTAGCGCTGGCAATCGAGGCGTTGAGGCCCGAGATGTTGCGCAATGCCTGGGCAATCTGTCCAAGGCTTTCACCGGCCTGGCTGGCCTGCTCGACGGTTGCCTGCGAAGCCCGGTTGCTTTCCATGATGACGTTGACGGCGGCGCCGGAGTTCTTTTGCAGGCGTTCGATCATGGTATGGATCTCAGTCGTGGATTGCTGGGTCCGCTGCGCCAGCAAGCGCACCTCGTCAGCCACTACCGCGAAGCCGCGACCCTGTTCGCCGGCACGGGCCGCCTCGATGGCCGCGTTCAGCGCCAGCAGGTTGGTCTGATCGGCAATCGAGCCAATGACGTCGAGCACGCTGCCGATCTTGCTGGTTTCGTCGGCCAGCGACTGAATGACCTCGACTGCCTGCCCGATGGTCGAAGACAGCTGATCGATCTGTTGCAGGCTGGTCTCGATGTTCTGCTGGCCATGCCCGGCCTGGCCCTCGGCGTCGCCGACTTCGTTGGAAGCGTGCTCGGCGTTCTTGGCTACTTCCTGCACTGCATAGGTGACTTCGTTGATGGCTGTGGCGACCAGCTCCATCTGCTGCAGTTGTTGCTGGCTTTGCTCATAGGCCTCGCGGGACACGCTGCCCAGCGTGCGCGAAGACTGTGCCAGTGACTCGGCGGTTTCGAGCAGTTGGCCGATGACGCTGCGCAACTTGCGCGTGAATGCGTTGAAATCCCGGCCAAGGGCGGTCAGCTCGTCACTGCCGGAAACGTCCAGCTCATGGGTAAGATCCGCTTCGCCACTGGCGATGTTGGCCATTGCTGCCATGGAATTGCGCAGAGGCGCCGTGATGCTGCGGATGAGGATGGCCACCAGCACAGCCATCAGCGCGGCGATAGCGAGGCCGATGATGGAGAAGCGCGTCAGGTAGTTGCGGAACTCCGCTTCGACATCGTCAACGTAGATGCCTGAACCGATGATCCAGCCCCACGGCTTGAACAACTGGACATACGAAACCTTGGGAACCGGCTGTTCTTCGCCAGGTTTGGCTCACATGTAGTCAACGGTGCCTGCGCCGTCGCGCTTGGCGACCGCAACCATTTCGTTGAATAACGCTTTGCCGTTCGGGTCCTTGATGCCGGAGAGGTTCTGCCCGTCGAGCTTGGGCTGCATCGGATGCATGATCATGGTCGGCCCCAGATCATTGATCCAGAAATAGTCGCTCTGGCGGTAGCGCAGTGTACGGACCTGTTCCAGTGCAGCGCGCTGTGCCTGTTCAGTCGTCATCTGGCCGCCTATTTCCAGGCGATGGTAATGGTCGAAGATGCCCGCGGCTGTTTCCACCACGTTTCGGGTCATCTCCTGCTTGCCCTTGTAGAGGTCCTCGCGAACCTGCTGGATCATGAGCATGCCCAACACGAAGAGCATCAGCGTCGCGACGACGGGTATGAGCCAAAGCCTTTTACTGATGGGGTACTTGCGCAACAGATTCATTTGGTTACTCCCAGTGCAGCTCTCGATTTCTTGTAATGGCAACGGCCGACCTTTCCGGAATCGGGTGTATCCGGAGGCGCTTCTTCGAGCAGGCCGTTTGCAAACTCCCAATAGCTTTTCGGCTGCCCCTGGCTAAAAATGAGCCCCCACTAAAGTCGAGGGTGGAATTAACTTGTCCGCCGTCGGTCAGATCAGCGGCCTGGCCAAGCGCTAGGCGCCTTCCTTTTGTTGTTTTCGAGTGCGATGGGCTTCATCGCTGATGGGGAATAGATGGATCTTTGGCTTGCGGTACAAGCGCTGATACTCGGTGTCGTAGAAGGCATCACTGAATTTCTTCCAATCTCCAGCACTGGCCACCAGATCATCGTTGCCGACCTGATCGGTTTTGGCGGCGAGCGGGCGATTGCTTTCAATATCATCATCCAGCTGGCCGCGATTCTCGCGGTCGTCTGGCAGTATCGAGACAGGGTGCTGGGCGTGATAGTTGGGTTGCCCAAGGAACGTCCGGCTCAGAATTTCACGCTCAACCTGCTGGTGGCCTTCATTCCCGCGGCTGTGCTGGGGGTCGCATTCGCCGACCTGATCCACGAATACCTGTTCAACCCCATCACCGTCGCCACGGCACTGGTCATCGGTGGGGTGATCATGCTCTGGGCTGAGCGACGCGACCACAGCGTCCAGGCCGAGACTGTCGACGACATGAACTGGAAGCTGGCATTGAAGGTGGGTTTCGCGCAGTGCCTGGCGCTGGTACCGGGCACATCCCGTTCCGGCTCGACCATTATCGGAGGCTTGCTATTTGGCCTGTCCCGCAAGGCGGCAACCGAGTTCTCGTTCTTCCTGGCCATGCCGACAATGGTCGGAGCGGCGGTTTATTCCGGCTACAAGTATCGCGATCTGTTCCAGCCGTCCGATCTGCCCGTATTTGCAATCGGTTTCGTCACATCGTTCGTGTTCGCGATGCTGGCCGTCCGGGCTCTGCTCAAGTTCATCGGCAATCACAGCTATGCCACATTCGCCTGGTACCGGATCGTCTTCGGCATCGTGATTCTTGCGACCTGGCAGTTCGGCATCATCGATTGGAGCACCGCTCAAGGCTGACTGACCATGCGGGCCTTTTCGTGTAGCAGAAGCCCTGCCAGATAGGCGGGGCTTTTTCATGTTTCGTTTTGGGGCAACCGCCGCTCTACGCTCGCACGGATATGCCTGTTCGGCCGCTTCCAGGCCGCCCGGATTGCTCAGCCAAGCCGTGTGCGGCATGCGGCTGCTGCGTTCGGGGCGGCTCATTCTGCCGGGGTGACTTCTGTCTATCGAGCCACTAGAATGCTTGCCCATTCTGGGGCCGGAACGCCCGGCTTATGTCTGTGCAACGAGGAAAATCCATGCAAGTTTCTGTTGAAAGCACCTCCGCTCTTGAGCGCCGCATGACCATTGGCGTGCCGGTCGAGCGCATCGAGACCGAAGTCAACAAGCGTCTGCAACAGACCGCCAGTCGTGCCAAGATCCCAGGCTTCCGTCCCGGCAAGGTGCCGATGAGCGTCATCCGCCAGCGCTATGAAGCCGCTGCGCGTCAGGAAATCCTCGGGGACCTCATCCAGGCGACCTTCTACGAAGCCATCGTCGCCGAGAAGCTGAATCCTGCCGGCGCTCCGTCCGTCGAGCCCAAGGTGTTCGAGAAGGGCAAGGATCTTGAGTACGTTGCCACCTTCGAGGTGTTTCCGGAGTTCGAGGTCGTCGGTCTGGACAAGATCGAGGTCGAGCGCCTGCAGGCGGACGTCACCGATGCCGACGTCGACAATATGCTGGACATCCTGCGCAAGCAGAACACCCGTTACGAAACGGCTGACCGCGCTGCCGAGAACGGCGATCAGGTGAATATCGATTTCGTGGGCAAGATCGATGGCGAAGCGTTCGCAGGCGGCTCCGCCAAAGGGACTCAGCTGGTGCTGGGCTCCGGTCGCATGATTCCTGGCTTCGAGGACGCTCTGGTGGGCGCGAAGGCGGGTGAAGAGCGCGTCATCAACCCGACTTTCCCTGAGAATTACCAGAACCTCGATCTGGCCGGCAAGACCGCTGAGTTCACCGTGACGGTCAACAGTGTGGCGGCTGCTCAGTTGCCGGAGCTGAACGACGAATTCTTCGCTCAGTTCGGTGTGCAGGAAGGCGGGCTTGAAGGCTTCCGTGCCGAAGTGAAGAAGAACATGGAGCGTGAGTTGCGCCAAGCCATCAAGAACAAGGTGAAGAACCAAGTGATGGAAGGCCTGGTGGCCAACAATCCGATCGAAGTGCCCAATGCGCTGATCGACAACGAAGTGAATCGTCTGCGCGTCCAGGCCGTCCAGCAGTTCGGTGGCAACATCAAGCCCGATCAACTGCCGGCTGAACTTTTTGCGGAGCAGGCCAAGCGTCGCGTGCTGCTGGGTCTGATCGTGGCTGAAGTGGTCAAGCAGAAAGAGCTCAAACCGGACGAGAATCGCGTTCGCGAACTGATCGAGGAAATGGCATCGGCCTATCAGGAGCCCGAGCAGGTGGTGGCCTGGTACTACAAGAACGCTGAGCAGTTGAACGAAGTGCGTTCGGTTGTGCTCGAAGAGCAAGTTGTAGATACTGTTCTGCAGCAGGCCAAGGTCACCGACAAGACGGTGTCCTATGAAGAAGCGGTCAAGCCTGCGGAAGCCCCGCAAGCCGCCTGATCTCTTCCATTTTCTCGAGTGCACAAACATAAGCCAGCCTCGTGCTGGCTTATGTGTTTGAGGCATGACATAGGGAGTATCGTTGGAACATGTCCCGCAATTCTTTCATGCAGGCTCCGGATGTTCAGGCCGCAGGTGGTCTGGTCCCGATGGTTATCGAGCAGTCCGCTCGTGGCGAACGCGCCTATGACATCTATTCCCGACTTCTCAAGGAGCGGGTGATTTTCATGGTGGGGCAGGTCGAGGACTACATGGCCAACCTCATCGTCGCTCAGCTGCTTTTTCTCGAGGCGGAAAACCCGGAGAAGGACATCCACCTGTACATCAATTCCCCCGGCGGATCCGTGACAGCAGGCATGTCCATCTACGACACCATGCAGTTCATCAAGCCTGATGTCTCGACCATCTGTATCGGTCAGGCCTGCAGCATGGGTGCACTGCTACTCGCCGGCGGCGCAGCGGGCAAGCGTTACTGCCTGCCTCACTCTCGCATGATGATTCACCAGCCGCTGGGCGGATTCCAGGGGCAGGCGTCGGACATCGAAATCCACGCGCGCGAGATCCTGACGATCCGCGAGAGGCTGAACAAAGTGCTGGCTCAGCATACCGGGCAGCCCATCGACGTCATTGCGCGTGACACCGATCGTGACAATTTCATGAGCGGTGACGAGGCCGTGAAGTACGGCCTGATCGATCAGGTCCTGACCCACCGTCAGCTGGCGGTCTGATCTGCATGGCCGTCGGTTCGACGGCCTTCCCTTGGGCTTGAAAAAGCCCACGATTGCCTTCATCTTCTTTTCCAAGCTTTCCCGATTGGATCGATCGAATGACTGATACCCGCAACGGCGAGGATTCCGGCAAACTGCTTTATTGCTCCTTCTGTGGCAAAAGCCAGCATGAAGTGCGCAAGTTGATTGCCGGTCCCTCCGTTTTCATCTGCGACGAGTGCGTCGACCTGTGCAATGACATCATTCGTGAAGAGGTCCAGGAAGCACAGGCCGAGAGCAGCTCGCACAAGCTCCCTGCGCCTAAGGAAATCAGCGGCATTCTCGACCAGTACGTCATTGGTCAGGAGCGTGCCAAGAAGATCCTGGCGGTGGCTGTCTACAATCACTACAAGCGGCTTAACCAGCGTGACCGGAAGGAAGAGGTCGAACTGGGCAAGAGCAACATCTTGCTGATCGGTCCGACCGGTTCGGGCAAGACTCTGCTCGCGGAGACGCTGGCACGCCTGCTCAACGTGCCGTTCACGATCGCCGATGCCACGACGCTGACCGAGGCCGGTTACGTCGGTGAGGACGTCGAGAACATCATTCAGAAGCTGCTGCAGAAGTGCGATTACGATGTCGAGAAGGCTCAGATGGGCATTGTCTACATCGATGAGATCGACAAGATCTCGCGCAAGTCGGATAACCCTTCGATCACTCGTGACGTGTCGGGCGAGGGGGTGCAGCAGGCGCTGCTCAAGTTGATCGAGGGAACCGTGGCCTCCGTTCCTCCGCAAGGAGGGCGCAAGCATCCACAGCAGGAGTTTCTGCAGGTGGACACGCGCAACATCCTGTTCATCTGTGGCGGCGCCTTCGCCGGATTGGACAAGGTCATTCAGGCGCGCTCCACGCAGGGCGGGATTGGCTTCAGTGCCGAGGTGCGCAGCAAGGACCCGGGCAAGAAGGTCGGAGAAGCGCTTCGTGCAGTTGAGCCTGACGATCTGGTCAAGTTCGGCCTGATCCCGGAGTTCGTCGGTCGCCTACCGGTGATCGCGACGCTGGACGAACTCGACGAACCGGCCCTGATTCAGATTCTCACCGAGCCGAAGAATGCGCTGACCAAGCAGTATGCCAAGCTGTTCGAACTCGAGGGGGTTGAGCTGGAATTCCGCACGGACGCGCTCAAGGCCATCGCAGCGCGGGCTTTGGAGCGCAAGACGGGTGCGCGTGGTTTGCGTTCGATTCTCGAGGGCGTATTGCTGGATACCATGTACGAGATTCCGTCTCAGAAGGATGTCAGCAAGGTTGTCATCGATGAGAGTGTGATCGAGGGCACGTCCAAGCCCTTGCTGATCTACGAGAACAGCGAGCCGCCTGCCAAGGCTGCGCCTGAGGCGTAAAGAGCGAAGGGGCCCTCGGGCCCCTTTGCATTTATTGCCTTCTTGTTTTTTAACGGGCGTGCCCCCATCTTAGTTTTCATGGGTGCGCCCGTCCGTTTACCGCCGCAAGGCCGTCGTAGAGCTGAATTATGAAGACAATCGTCGAACTGCCCCTCTTGCCCCTGCGCGATGTCGTGGTTTATCCGCATATGGTCATTCCGCTTTTCGTGGGCCGCGAGAAGTCCATCGAGGCTCTGGAGTCCGCCATGGCCGGCGACAAGCAGATCCTGCTCGTGGCGCAACGGAACCCGGCCGACGACGATCCAGCCGAAGACGCCCTGTATCGCGTCGGTACGGTTGCTACCGTATTGCAGTTGCTGAAATTGCCTGACGGCACCGTAAAGGTGTTGGTCGAGGGCGAGCAGCGCGGTGCAATCGAAAGCTTTTTCGAGGTTGAGGAGCACTGCCGTGCCAAGGTCAGCCTCATTGAAGAGGCGGAAGTCGATGAGCGCGAGGCGGAAGTTTTCACCCGCAGCCTGCTCGGTCAGTTCGAACAGTATGTGCAATTGGGTAAAAAGGTACCGGCCGAGGTGCTTTCCTCGCTGACCGGAATCGAAGATCCGTCGCGTCTGGTCGATACCATGGCCGCCCATATGGCCCTGAAGATCGAGCAGAAGCAGGAAATTCTCGAGGTCACCGAGCTGCCGGCGCGGGTAGAGCATGTCTTGGCTCTGCTGGACGCGGAAATAGACCTGCTGCAAGTCGAGAAGCGTATCCGCGGGCGCGTCAAGAAGCAGATGGAGCGTAGCCAGCGCGAGTACTACCTCAACGAGCAGATGAAGGCGATCCAGAAGGAGCTCGGTGACCTCGACGAGGGCCACAACGAGATCGATGACCTGAAAAAGCGCATCGAGAACGCGGGGCTGAGCAAGGACGCCTACGCCAAGGCGCAAGCCGAACTCAACAAGCTCAAGCAGATGTCGCCGATGTCCGCGGAAGCCACTGTGGTGCGGACGTACATCGACTGGTTGGTCAATGTGCCCTGGAAGGCTGCGAGCAAGGTGCGTCTCGACCTGGCCAAGGCCGAGCAGGTGCTCGACGCTGACCATTATGGGCTCGAAGAGGTCAAGGATCGCATCCTCGAGTACCTGGCTGTGCAGAAGCGCGTCAAGAAACTGAAGGGGCCGGTCCTGTGTCTGGTCGGCCCGCCCGGGGTGGGCAAGACCTCGCTGGCCGAGTCGATCGCTCGTTCGACCAATCGCAAGTTCGTTCGCATGGCCCTGGGTGGCGTGCGTGACGAGGCCGAGATTCGCGGCCATCGGCGCACCTATATCGGCTCGATGCCAGGACGTCTTATCCAGAAGATGACCAAGGTCGGCGTACGCAACCCGCTGTTCCTGCTCGATGAAATCGACAAGATGGCCAGCGACATGCGCGGTGACCCTGCCTCGGCACTACTCGAGGTGCTGGACCCCGAGCAGAACCACAATTTCAACGACCATTATCTGGAGGTCGACTACGACCTTTCGGACGTCATGTTCATCTGCACCGCGAACTCGATGAACATCCCTGCGCCGCTTCTTGATCGGATGGAGGTCATTCGTCTGCCCGGCTATACGGAAGACGAGAAGGTCAACATCGCCATTCGCTATCTGGTTCCCAAGCAGGTCAAGGCGAATGGGTTGAAGGAAAGCGAACTCGCGTTCCAGGAGCAGAGCATACGTGACGTCATTCGCTACTACACACGCGAGGCCGGTGTGCGGAGCCTCGAGCGTCAGCTGGCGAAGGTCTGCCGCAAGGTGGTCAAGGAGCATGCGGCGGAAAAGCGCTTCCACGTGACGGTTACACCTGATTCGCTCGAACACTTCCTCGGCGTGCGCAAGTTCCGCTATGGGCTCGCCGAGCAGCAGGATCAGATTGGTCAGGTTACTGGTCTGGCCTGGACCCAGGTGGGTGGCGAGCTGCTGACCATCGAAGCGGCCGTCGTCCCTGGCAAGGGTCGGCTGACCAAGACCGGCTCGCTCGGCGAAGTCATGGGCGAGTCGATTACCGCCGCGCTGACGGTAGTGCGAAGCCGCGCGCGCAGCCTGGGTATCGCGCCGGACTTCCATGAGAAGCAGGATATCCATATCCACGTCCCCGAAGGGGCCACGCCGAAGGATGGACCTAGCGCCGGCATTGGCATGTGTACGGCACTGGTTTCTGCTCTGACGCAGATCCCTGTGCGTGCCGATGTTGCCATGACCGGAGAGATCACCTTGCGTGGTCAGGTGCTCGCTATCGGTGGGCTGAAGGAGAAATTGCTCGCGGCTCACAGGGGCGGAATCAAGACGGTCATCATCCCCGAAGAAAATCAACGTGATCTGAAAGAGATTCCTGAAAATATTAAGCAGGACCTGCAGATTAAACCGGTAAAGTGGATTGACGAGGTCCTGCAAATTGCGCTGCAATACGCGCCGGAGCCCTTGCCCGATGCGGCTCCCGAGATAGTTGCAACGGAAGACAAGCGCGAGTCTGATTCCAAGGAGCGAATCAGCACGCATTAGGCGGAGCGGCTGATTGACACTATCGTGTGCCCCATTCATGAGCCGGCCCCTGGTGTCATAAGCCATTCCTGCATAGCTTTGCTTGCACCCAAAAATTAAAGATACGACTCAACAGAAATAAGGGGACTTAGAGTGAACAAGTCGGAACTGATCGATGCTATCGCTGCATCTGCTGATATTCCAAAAGCTGTTGCTGGCCGCGCGCTGGATGCAGTGATCGAGTCTGTCACCGGCGCCCTGAAGGCTGGTGACTCTGTCGTGCTGGTCGGTTTCGGCACTTTCGCCGTCAAAGAGCGCGCCGCACGTACTGGCCGCAACCCGCAGACTGGCAAGCCGATCAACATCGCTGCCGCCAAGATCCCGGGCTTCAAAGCTGGCAAGGCCCTGAAAGACGCTGTCAACTAAGCGTTTTCGATCCCGTCGAGGCCTATTGGGCTTCGACTGGGGCGGAGAGGCGCACAGGCCTGGCCTGTAACGCCAAGGCTTGGGGAACGTCATCCGCTCCAAAGCTCCGAGAAGGCGCATCCCAGGATGCGCCTTTCGTTTATCTGGTTATCACCGACGTCACGTAAGGCACCACGTGGCTGCTCCTCGGGGGATGCATGCTTCAGAACATCAGGGACAACTCTCAGGGGTTGATCGCCAAGACCATCATCGGCGTCATCGTTGTGCTGCTGGCGTTGACCGGTTTCGACGCGATCTTCAATGCTGCAGGGAACAAGCAGAACGTTGCCGAGGTGAATGGTGATCCCATTTCCCGCTACGACCTCGAGCAGGCCGTCAACATGCAACGTCGCCAGCTTGCGCAGCAGCTGGGGCGTGATTTCGATGCATCCATGCTCGACGACAAGTTGCTGCGTGAGGCAGCACTGAACGGGCTCGTCGATCGCATGCTGCTGCTTCACGCGGCGCGCGAGGCCGATTTCGCCTTCTCCACGCAGGCGCTTGACCAGCTCATTCTGCAGACGCCGGAATTCCAGGTCGATGGCAAGTTCGATGCGGCGCGCTTTGACCAGGTCATCCAGCAGATGGGCTATTCGCGTCTGCAGTTCCGCCAGTTGCTTGAGCAGGAAATGCTGATCGGTCAGCTGCGTGCAGGCATTTCGGGCACCGGTTTCGTGACGGACCAGCAGGTCGATAACTTTGCGCGGCTCGAAATGCAGACCCGCGACTTCGATGCGCTGACTGTTCCAGCGGCTACCGATGCCGTCCAGGTGACGGACGAGGAGATACAGGCCCATTACCAAGAGCATTCCGATCGTTACCGTTCGCCGGAGCAGGTCGTCCTCGAGTACGTCGAGCTCAGCAAGGATGCCTTCTTCGATCAGGTCGAAGTCGATGAAAAAGCTTTGCAGGCGCTCTATGAAAAGCAGGTCGCCAACCTGGCGGAGCAGCGTCGTGCCGCACATATCTTGATCGAGACCGGCGAGCTGTCCGATGAGCAGGCCAAGGCCAAGCTCGAAGAGGTCGCCAAGCGCCTGCAGGCCGGAGAATCGTTTGCGGATCTCGCCAAGGAGTTCTCGCAGGATCCTGGTTCGGCAAGCGAGGGCGGCGACCTTGGGTACGCGGGTCCTGGCGTCTACGATCCGGCGTTCGAGGAGGCGCTCTACGCCCTGCAGGAGGGCGAGGTTTCGCAGCCGGTGAAGACCGAGTTCGGCTGGCACCTGATCAAGTTGCTCGGCGTGCAATCGCCTGAGGTGCCGACGCTGGAAAGCATGAAGCCGCAGCTGATGCGCGAGCTCAAGGCCCAGCAGGTCGAACAGCGTTTTGTCGAAGCATCCAAACAGCTCGAGGATTCTGCATTCGAATCGTCGGATCTGGCGCAGCCGGCCCAGGAGCTTGGGTTGAAGGTCGAAACCACCCCGGCATTCGGTCGTGAGGGTGGTGAGGGCATTGCAGCGAACCGCCAGGTTCTACAGGCCGCGTTCAGCGACGAGGTATTGGTCGATGGCGCCAACAGCGCGTTGATCGAACTGGATCCGGATACGGTCGTCGTGGTGCGAGTCAAGCAGCACATGCAGCCTGAGCAGCGCCCTCTGGATGAGGTGCGTGAGAGCATCGTCGAGCAGCTGCGCAAGCAGAAAGCAGCGGAGCAGGCGCGCCAGAATGGCGAGGCGATGTTGGCGAAGCTGCGCGAAGGCGGCCAGGTCGACGGTAAGTGGGAGACCCACGAAGCCGCAACCCGTGCGCAGGATGGCATCGCCCCGGCCGTGCTGCAGACCGTATTCCGCATGCCGCGTCCCGCTGAAGGCGGCAGCCCGACGTTTGCGGGCCAGTCGCTGGATAATGGAGATTACGTGGTCTTGCGTCTGAAGGGCGTCAATGAGCCCGAGCAGGCCCTGTCGGACGAAGAGCGCCGCAACTATCGACGCTTCCTTGCTTCGCGTATCGGTCAGCAGGACTTCGAATCGTTCCGCAAGAAGGAACAGGCTGAGGCCGAAATCGAGCGCTTCTGATTCCAAGTCTGGTCAACGCCATCTCCGTTGCTCGCTGAACGGAGATGGCTCCGGCGGGGGAGTGGGCATCTGGCATAAACCAGGCAAACACTCCCCCGTTGCGTTTCGGCCGTTAGATGATCACGCCCTGGCTGCGCAGGTAGTCGTCATAGCTACCACTGAAGTCGGTAATGCCGTTCTCCGAGAGTTCGATGATGCGCGTGGCCAGCGAGGAAACGAACTCGCGGTCGTGACTGACGAAAATCAGCGTGCCGGGGTAGTTCTCCAGGGCCAGGTTCAGCGCTTCGATCGATTCCATATCGAGGTGGTTGGTCGGCTCATCCATCACTAGCACGTTCGGTTTGGCGAGAATCAGTTTGCCGAACAGCATCCGCCCTTGCTCGCCACCGGAAATCACCTTCACGGACTTCTTGATCTCATCGTTGGAGAACAGCATGCGGCCCAGGGTGCCGCGTACCAGCTGCTCGCCACCGGTTGTCCACTGCGACATCCAGTCGAACAGGCTCATGTCCTGCTCGAAGTCCTCGGCGTGGTCCTGGGCGAAGTAGCCTACGTCGGCGCTTTCGGCCCATTTCACTTCGCCGCTGGTGGCCGGCATGTCACCGACCAGGGTCCGCAGCAAGGTGGTCTTGCCGATGCCGTTGGGGCCGATGATCGCGATGCGTTCGCCGGCCTCGATCTGCATGGAGAGATTCTTGAACAGCGGTACGCCGTCGTAGCCCTGAGCGACTGCTTCCAGGGTGACCGCCTGGCGGTGCAGTTTTTTCTGCTGCTCGAAACGGATGAACGGGCTCACGCGGCTGGACGGCTTGACTTCGTCGAGTTGGATCTTGTCGATCTGACGCGCTCGGCTGGTGGCCTGTTTGGCCTTGGACGCGTTCGCCGAAAAGCGGCTGACGAACTGCTGGAGTTCGGCGATCTGCGCCTTCTTCTTCGCATTGTCGGCCAGCAGACGCTCGCGCGCTTGCGTGGCTGCCGTCATGTACTCGTCATAGTTGCCCGGGAACAGGCGCAACTCGCCATAGTCCAGATCGGCCATGTGAGTGCAGACCGAGTTCAGGAAGTGGCGGTCGTGGGAAATGATGATCATGGTGGAGTTGCGCGCGGTGAGCACGGTTTCCAGCCAGCGGATGGTATTGATGTCGAGGTGGTTGGTCGGCTCGTCGAGCAACAGCACCTCGGGATCGGCAAACAGCGCCTGCGCAAGCAGCACGCGCAGCTTCCAGCCGGGCGCGACTGCGCTCATCGGGCCGAAATGCTGGTCCAGCGGAATCCCCAGCCCGAGCAGCAGTTCGCCAGCGCGCGATTCGGCTGTGTAGCCGTCGTACTCGGCGAACTGGACTTCGAGTTCAGCGACCTTCATGCCATCGTCTTCGCTCATTTCCGGCAGCGCATAGATGCGGTCACGTTCGGCCTTGACCTGCCAGAGCTCCTCGTGCCCCATGATCACGGTGTCGATCACCGAGAAGTCTTCATACGCGAACTGGTCCTGGCGCAGCTTGCCCAGGCGCGTATTGGGTTCGAGCATGACTTGCCCGGCCGATGGTTCGAGTTCGCCGCCAAGAATCTTCATGAAGGTGGACTTGCCGCAACCGTTGGCGCCGATCAGGCCATAGCGATTGCCGTTGCCGAACTTGACGGACACGTTCTCGAATAGCGGCTTGGCGCCGAACTGCATGGTGATGTTGGCGGTAGAAATCAAGGGTCTGTCCTGCGTGCTGTATGACGGTGTTTAAGAGGGCTGGTGCGTGGGCGGCCGTTGGCGTGCGCGTTGCGCGCAGAGGGCGGCGCTGCTGGCAGAGGGATGTAGTTGCGTGGCACCAGGGCTTTGCTCGCCGAGGAGCTTGCTGCGGCGCAAAGGGGCGTTATGGTAACACTTGCCGTGCCCGAGTTCAGCCCGCCGTTTATGCAGCAGGTGCCAGCCGAGGCTATGACGGGCTCAGGCGGATTAATCCACAGAATCTGTGGACAACCCGGTGCATAGAAGCGTTACGCCGAGCTGCAGCGCCCATGCGCAGCGGCTTTGCGCTGGATTGCTCATCCTCTGATCAGCCAAAAAAGGTTGGCTGATCAATAGGTTAGTGTTAGATGGGGTGCCGTGTCGGCACCTTTACTGGAACAGCTGACGCAACCCGCTTGGCACTACGCCGGTCCAGCGCTTGAACGAACGTCGGAAGTTTGCCGTGTCGTTGAAGCGTAGGTAGGCGGCAACTTCTTCGTTGGTGAAGCCGCGGGTCTGGTACAGATACAGCGCAACGTGCTTGCGCACACGGTCGAGTTCCGCCTGGAAGTGTGTGCCGTGCTTCTGCAGCTTTCGCTTGAGCGTGGCAGGGCTGAGGCCGAATGCCTGGGCGACCCGCTCGAGGTTGAGCGGTTCGCGGATATGTACGTGAAGGTAGTCGTACAGCTCGTCAATGAAGCTGCTGCGCCAGGCGAGCCCGGCAAGACTGTTCTGCTCGGCCACATGCCCGGCGGTCGCCGAAGCATGCGGCCAGGCTTCGTGCAGGCAGCTATAAGGCAGGCTCATCATCGTCATCTGGCTATCGAAGGTCAGCGCTTCGCCAAGATGGACCCAGTACTGTTCGATGTGCCGTGGTTGCGCGAAATCGAAGTGGAAGCGCCAGGGCAGGCGCTTGCCGGCTAGCTGCCGGCTCATGGCGACGACCGAGGTGACGCCGGCCTCGGCAAGGAATGGCCACTGTTCACCCGCGCCGCAGCAATCGAGCCAGTAAAGATGAGCCTGGTGCTCATCGAACAACAATCGCGGCGTCAGCAGTGGACTTAGCAGCGAGCGCAGTCGCTGCAGCCGCTCGAGTGCCTGCAGCAGGTTGCAGGCATGGCTCAGCGCATGGCTGGCCTCACCGTAGTGCCCCGGCAGCAAGCGTTGCCCGAATAGGAAGCTGCTGTCGTCGGCATCGAGCAGGCGCCGGGCATTGGCAATAAGGGTGAAGAACTGTGCCGGACTGACTTGTGCGCCTCCGCAAGTGATGTCTTCGTAGAACAGACCAGTGCCCCGCAACAGCTTGTGGCTGTCCTGTCCGCGTGACAGCGCGAGGTCGATGAGCACCGCTGGCTGATGGTGCGCGGCGATAAAGCGGGTGTCGCATTCGTAGCTGGGCATCGCCTGGCCTCAGGCGCAGCGGGGCAGGGTCTGCTTGGCCCCCGCCAGGCGTAGGTTGAGGGCCTGCAGCAGCTCATCCGCATTCTCGTCAACGGCCATGAGCGCTGAGCTCGTAGCGTGCAGATGGAGGCGTTCGCCATGACGTGACGTCCGGTGCGCAAGACTGGCGACCGCCGCTTCGAGCTCACCGGCGATGGTCTGCGCCTGGCGCTCTCCGGTGTTCGGCAGCAGCGCGACGAAGCGATCGCCGGCGAGCCGGCAGAGGAGGTCGTGGCGGCGCAGGTTCAGCAGTAGCAACTGTGCGACGGCCTGCAGCACCGCATCGCCTTCGGCTGGCCCGTAGCGTTGATTGATCGCGGCAAAATCATCCAGATCGACAGCGACGAGCGAAAGCGGCTGCTCATCCTCGCGGGCCTGTGACAGCGCACGCTGCACCTGCTGACGCAGATACTCGGCCGCGCCCAGCGGGGTCAGCTTGTCGAACAACCGGTGCTCGCGAAAGTGCTTTTCCCGCTTGCTCATCTGTTGGCTGATGGCGCGCTGTTCCTGGTTCAGGTGGTAGATGCCGAACGTCAGCAGCAACAGACCAGCCGGCATGGGTGCGGTTTCCAGCCAGTTGTCCCAGGCGATGCCGGCCGGGATCTGGATGAATTCGTCGAGCAGGTCCATCCACCAGGAAAAACAGATACAGGCCAGGCCCAGCGCCAGCAGCCGCGTCACCCGGCCGGCCGGGCGGCTGTGCAGCAGCATGATCAGCCAGGCGAGGGCGAGGGCTGCGCAACCGCCTTCGCCGACGACGTCCATCCAGTCGATCTCGCCCCAGGATTTGACCGTGCCGACGGCGAGCAGCAGCTGCAGGCCGACGTTGGCGGCCAGGGCGAGGCCGAGGAGGGTGAGGGTGTGGAGTTTGAGCAGGGATTTCATCGGGTCTCCGTGGCGAGGGTTCGCGCCAGTGCGTGAGGGCACGGAAACAGATGGATGTGACGGTTGGATGAATGGGGTGGGGGTTGAATTGGCTCAGGGTTTTTTTTGGTTGGTTGCTGATTGGACGGTTTGCGGGGTGGCTCGGGAATGTGGTTTGTCCTGATGGATCAGATCAGTTCTGGACGAGGGGCTTGCTGGCATCGAGTCGATGCCGATTGCCGAGTTGCCTGGTGATTCAGGTTTCGCCCTGCTGGGCGAGTCACTTTCTCTTGCCTGGCCAAGAGAAAGTAACCAAAGAGAAGGCCACCCCGACATCCGGGTTTTGCTTCGCAAAACTCCCCTCCCTCCGGCGCTGCTCCGGGGGCCGTCGCGAAGGGACGTCCCTGTCCCTTCACTCCTCGCTCGGCGTCCTGCCTCGCGTCCCCCTGCGCAACGCCTACGCTCGGCCTCCTGACGGGGGAGTTAGTCCGAGATGCCTGACAGATAGAGAGGCTTGGTTTGTAGTTTTTGATCGATTGAAAACTATCAGGCGACTCCAATCGCCCCTTCAGGAGGGTGAACGGAGTCGTCGCGGAGAGGGGCGAGCGGCATGGATGCCGCGAGAGCCGTAAAGGGCCATGGATGGCCCTTGTACGGCGACCCTCGGAGCGACGGCGGAGAGAACGAACCCCGGCGAAGCCGGGGCCGGATGCAGGGGCAAGACTTTTTGGTTCCTTTTGGCGGGGCCGGCCATCCGGGCGATTGCCAAAAGGAACTCGCGCAGCAGCGCGAAACAAAAGTATCGGATCACTCGGAAAAAGGACTGGCGCTCTTCCGTCATCTTGATGGTCGTGCGTCTGGAACAGGCAGCAGCCGAGGCGTGGCAGAACCGATGATTGGTTTTTCCAGAGGAGGTGAGACCCATCAGGTAGCTGCTTGGGGTAGGCAGAAAATGAAGTGCTCTATCTATCCGTCTGACTAGCCTATGCACCCCCTGACAACAGGTCATATCAGCTCAACCCCACCCCCAATATCCCCCAAACTCCCTGTTCCAAGCCCTGCCCGAACCCCCTGTCACAGAACCGCCATATCCCCCACCTACCGTCCGCTGCAGTTCCGGGATGGACCCGGTAAACACCGTTCGGGGGATTGTTCATGAGCACATACCGCAGCGGCATCCGCCATGCAGGATTCCGCATCAGCCTGCTGGCCCTGGCCGTCAGCGCCGGTTCGGCCTGGGCCGAGGAGCCGCTTGTCATGGAGCACGTCGAAGTCATTGGCCAAGCGGTCAGCATCGACGAGGCACTGAAGGACCAGCGCAATTCCGACAGCGTGAAGAGCGTGGTGCATGCAGACGGCATCGGCCAGCTGCCGGACGACAACGCCGCCGAGGCGCTGCAGCGCATTCCGGGCATCTCGGTCGAGCGCGACCAGGGCGAAGGGCGTTTCGTCAGCGTGCGCGGCATCGCGCCGGATCTGAATAGCGTCACCATCAACGGCACGCTGGTCCCATCGCCGGAGAGCGATCGCCGTGCCGTGGCGCTCGACGTGCTGCCATCGGAGCTGGTGCAGTCCCTGTCGGTGGTCAAGACGCTGACGCCGGACATGGATGCCAATTCCCTGGGCGGCACCATCGAGGTACAGAGCCTGTCGGCCTTCGACCATGACGGGTTGTTCTACAGCCTCAGCGGCGAGGGCAGCTATGACGACAACGTCGACAAGACCAGCCCGAAATTCTCCGGCGCCATCAGCAACCGCTTCAGCCTCGGCGATGGCGTCGACAATTTCGGTGTCGCCGCGGCCCTCAGCTGGCAGGAGCGCAAGTTCGGTTCGGACAACGTCGAAACCGGCGGCAAGTGGGACTTTGCCGACGACGGTGCGCGGCTGGAGGAACTCGAGCAGCGCGACTACGAGATCACCCGCGAGCGCACCGGCTTCGGGCTGAACTTCGACTACAGGCCGGACGATGTCAGCAGCTACTACCTGCGCACGCTGTACAGCCGCTTCAAGGACACCGAAACGCGTAACGCCGCCGGTGTCGCCTTCGAGGATTCGCAGCTGCCGGGCGAGACCGGTGACGCCGAGGGCTGGCGCGAGCTGAAGTCCCGCGAGGACACCCAGACCGTGCAGTCCTACGTGTTCGGCGGTGAACGCATGATGGGCCTGTGGACCCTGAGCGGGCAGGCCGGTTACAGCCAGTCGCGCGAGCGCAATCCGGGCGGTATCGCCAGCGCGACCTTCGAGGGCGATTTCGCCGATGCCGGCTTTTCCAGCAGCCGCAAGCCGCGCCTGATGATCGATTCGTCCTTCTACGACCCGGCGTCCTTCGCGCTGGATGAAGTGGAGTGGGAGAAAAGCGACACCCGCGACCGCGAGAAGAACATCCGCCTGGACCTGGCGCGTGAATACGACATCCAGGGTTACGCCGCGCAGGCCAAGTTCGGCGGCAAGCTCAGCCGCCGGCACAAGGACAACGATAACGAAGTCTGGAAATACGACGATTTCGACGACCTGACGCTGGCCGATTTCCAGGGCGGCAACGTCGACTACGCGCTCGGCCGCTTCGGCCCTGGCATCAGCGCCTCGGCCATCAAGGGCGCGATTGGCGGTCTCGATGCCAGCGAGTTCTACGATGAGGAGGAGTCGCGCATCAATGACTTCGACATGCACGAGGACATCAACGCCGCCTACCTGATGAACACCGTGGACATCGACCGCTGGCGCGTCATCGCTGGCCTGCGCTACGAAGGCACGCGCTTCAGCGCCAAGGGCACCGGCCTGCGCGACGGCTAGTTCGAGTCCATCTCCAGCAGCAATGACTACCACCACTGGTTGCCCGGCCTGCACGTGCGCTACCAGCTGACCGACGACACCATGATCCGTGCCGCCTGGACCAACAGCGTGGTGCGCCCAACCTTCGGCCAACTGGCGCCCGGTTTCGTCATCGACGGTGACGACGCCGAGTTCGGCAACCCCGATCTCAAGCCGCTGGAGTCGATCAACTACGACCTCGGCATCGAGCACTACATGGGCCGCGCCGGCGTGGTGTCTGCCTATCTGTTCTACAAGGACATCGACAACTTCATCTACAACACCGATCTGGCCGGCACCGGCCAGTGGGCCGCGTTCGACGAAGCGCTGAGCTTCCAAAATGGCAGCAGCGCGAAGCTCTACGGCCTGGAGCTGGCCTACTCGCAGAAGCTCGACTGGCTGCCGGCGCCGTGGAATGGCCTGCTGCTGGGCGCCAACGCCACCTTCAGCCAGTCCGACGCGGACATCGAGGGGCAGGGCATGCAGCGCAGCATCGACCTGCCGAACCACTCCGACACGGTCGGCAACCTGATGCTCGGCTGGGAAAACGACCGGCTCAACCTGCGCCTGGCTGCGAACTACAAGTCGGACTACCTGTACGAGGTAGCCGGTATCGACGACGAGGCGCACGACCTCTACGTCGACGATCAGCTGTTCGTCGATTTCAAGGCCGGCTACTTCATCACGCCGAGCCTGCAGCTGACCTTCGAGGCGCTGAACCTGACGGACGAGACCTACTACGTCTACAGCGGCCGCCACGCCTACAACGCCCAGTACGAAGAGTACGGCCCGACCTACAAGCTCGGCCTGACCCTGACCCACTTCTGACCCCATGCCGCTCCGGTGCCCGCCGTCCCCCTTTTCGGTCGGGCGCCGGCAGGCGGCAGCCTGAATGGATACACCATGAACGCATTACCCAAAACCATGCTGCTCGGCCTGTGCATCGCATTGGCGGCCTGCCAGTCCACGCAACCAGATACGCCGGCGAAATCGGCCCGGCTGACCATCAGCGAACCGCTGCTGGCCGGCCTCGAGTACGCCCAGCTGCTAAACGGCGACACCCCCTGGGCCGGCGCCGACCGTGTGCAGGTCGATGACCAGGGCCTGCAGCTGCTGGACGCCGCCGGTAACAGCTTGGCGCGCCACGCCGGGCGCTTCGAAGGGCTGGACCATCGCGTCGACCGCCAGGGCCTGCTGCTGGCCACGGTCGAGCGCAAGCGCCAGCAGGCGATGCTGATCGGCCTGAATGCCGCGCGTGCCTGGAGCCAGCCGCTATACCTGCCGCGCACCGCATTCGCCATCGAGGGGCTGTGCCTGTACCGCGACAGCGCGCGCAACGACTTCCTGTTCCTGCTCGGCGAGGAGGGTGTCGGCGAGCAATGGCTGGTCGGCAGCCAGGGCCGCCTGCTCGGTGAAGCACGGCGCGTGCGCGGGCTCAGCCTGCCGCCGCAGAGCACCTTCTGCCAAACCGATGACATCGCCGGGCAGCTCTACGTCAACGAGGAGAACGTCGGCTTCTGGCGCTACCCGGCCGACGCCGAGGCGCCGTTGCAGCGCGAGCCGGTCGATCTGCTCGAGCCGTTCGGCAGCCTGACCCATGCCGCAGCGGGCATGAGCCTGGTGCCGGGCGGACTGTTGGCGCTCGATCCCGAAGCCTCGGTGCTGCATCTGTACCGGCAGAACGAAGCCGGCTGGCAAGCCGATGAGGTCATCGCACTGGACGGCTTCGACGAACCGGAGCGCATCAGCGCCCGCCGCAGTGCCGAGGGCGTCGAGCTGCTGCTGGCGGACGAACGCGGCTTGCAGTCGGCCCGTCTGGACTGGCAGCCGACCGCGCTGTCGCAAGCCGAGCCGATCGTAAGCCTGCCGGCCGCGGTGGAGACCGGCCCGGTGCCGAGCCTGGGTGATGCCGCCGATGATCCGGCGATCTGGGTCCATCCGCGCGATCCGGCGCAGAGTCGTGTGCTCGGCACCGACAAGAAGGGCGGCCTGGTGGTGTACGACCTCGACGGCCGTCAGGTGCAGGACCTGCCCGTCGGCCGGTTGAACAACGTCGATGTGCGCAGCGGCTTTCGCCTTGGCAGCACGCGCGTGGACCTGGCCGTGGCCAGCAATCGCGATCACAACAGCCTGCACCTGTTCGCCATCGACCGGGCGAGCGGGGTGCTCCGCGAAGTCGGCGAGGTCGCCACGCCGCTGAGCGAAATCTATGGCCTGTGCATGTTCCAGGATCGCCAGGGCACCACCTACGCCATCGCCAACGACAAGGACGGCACCTTCCTGCAGTACCGCCTCGATGGCCGCTCCGGCCAGCCGCGTGGCGAGCTGGTGCGGCGCTTCAAGCTGGACAGCCAGCCGGAAGGCTGCGTGGCCGACGACCGCAGCGAGCGGCTGTTCGTCGGTGAAGAGGACGTCGCGGTATGGGTGGTCGATGCCCGCGCCGAAGTGCCGGCGATGCCGGAACAGGTCATCGGTGTCGGTGGGCCGGTCTACGACGACATCGAAGGTCTGGCCATCTACCACGGCGAGCGCGGCGACTACCTGGTGATTTCCAGTCAGGGCAACGACAGCTACGTGGTGCTCGATGCCCAGGCGCCCTATGGCATGCGCGGCGCCTTCCGCGTCGGCCTGAACGCCGAACGTGGCATCGACGGCGCGTCCGAGACCGATGGGCTGGAAGTCACCTCGGCAGACCTCGGCGGCATCTGGAACCGCGGAATGCTGGTGGTGCAGGACGGCCGCAAGCGCATGCCCGAAGGCACGCAGAACTACAAGTACCTGCCCTGGTCGGCGGTTGCCGATGCGCTGGGGCTCGACTGAGCCCTTTCCCGCGGCGTCACGATTTCGTAACCCGCATGCCATCCAATGAACGCCGTCCGCGAGACGGCCGGAGTACACGAGATGCACGATTCGCTTGAACAAATGTCTGTCTGGGGGCTGGTCAGCGAGGCCAGCCTGGTGGTGCAACTGGTCATGGCCGCGCTGGTACTGGCATCGCTCTGCAGCTGGTACCTGATCGTCCAGCGTGGCGTGGCCCTGCGTCGCTGGGAGCAGGCCTCGCGCGGGTTCCTGCAGCGTTTTCGAAGCAGCGATGAGCTGGCGCCGCTGTACCGCGATGCAAGGGCGCGACCCGCGCACGGGAATGCGCCGCTGCAAGGGATCTTCGAGGTCGGCTACCAGGCCTTCGACCAACTGCAGCGCGAACCTGGCATTGCCCCGGCAGCTGTCATCGAAGGCGTCGAGCGCAACCTGTATGTCGCCATCGCCGAGCAGGAGGCACGGCTGGAGGTCGGCCTGCCGTTGCTCGCCACCATCGGTTCGGTGAGCCCCTACATCGGCCTGTTCGGCACCGTCTGGGGAATCATGAATTCGTTCCTCGGCCTGTCGCAGGTGCAGCAGGCGACCCTGTCGACCGTGGCGCCGGGCATTGCCGAAGCGCTGATCGCCACTGCGATCGGCCTGTTCGCCGCGATACCTGCGGTGATGGCCTACAACCGTTTCGCCGCCCGCGGTCAGCAGCTGGCTGGTACCTATTACAGCTTTGCCAACGAGCTGCAGGCGCGGCTGCATCGTCGCCTGCACGCCAGGGTGCCAAACGTCGCCGCCGCTGCCTGAGGAGGACGCCGTCATGCTGGTCAAACCTCAGCGCAAACACGGCCCGAAGGCCGAAATGAACGTCGTCCCCTACATCGATGTGATGCTCGTGCTGCTGGTGATCTTCATGGTCACCGCACCGATGCTGGTGCAGGGCGTGAAGCTCGAGCTGCCGAAGGTCGCCGCCGAAGCGATGCCGGTGGAAAACGAGCGGCAGATTCTCACGCTCTCGGTGAAGGCCGACGGCACCTTCTATTGGAATCTGGGCCCGGCGCTCGACGTCGAGAACCAGACCGACAGCGCGGTCGACCTGGCCGAGCTGCGTGACAAGGTGGCGGCCATCATCGCGGCGAACGGCGATACGCAGGTTTACGTCCGCGCCGATCAGGCCGCCGACTACGGTCGGGTGGCCGCAGGGATCGCCGAGCTGCAGCGTGGCGGTGTGGTCAACCTCGGGCTGATCACCGAAGCCCCGGCCGAGCCCGCCGCGCCATGAGCAGCCTCAGCGTGATGCCGCCTACGAACTGCCTCGCGGAACATGGCGCCTGGCGCGGTCGCGTCGGTGCTGCAGGCGTTGCCCTGGCGCTGCATGCCGGCGTGCTCGGCCTGCTGCTGCATGGCTGGACGCCGGCGCTGGAAACGGCCGGCGTGCCCGAGGTGATGCGTACCCAGTTGGTCAGCCTGCCACCCCCGGTGGAGCAAGCTGCACCGCCTGTGGCCGCCGAACCGCCGCCGGCTGAGCCGGTCATCGGAGCCGCGGAGCCCCCGGTCGAGCCACAGGCGCGACAGCTCGAGCAGGCCGAGCTTGCGTTCAAACGGGCCGAGCAGCAGCGCCTGGAGGCGGAGCGGGTCAAGCGCGAGCAGGCACGCGAACGCCGCGAACAGGCCGAGCGCGAGCGGCAGGAACGCTTGCGCGAAGAGCGGCTCGCCCTGCAAGCGCAGGCCCGCGCCGAGGCCCAGGCCCAAGCGCGTGCCGAGGCCGAGCGCCAGGCCGCGGCAGCCGCCGCCGAGCGTGCGCGGCGGGACGCCGAAGCGCTGGCCAGCCGGAGGTATCTGCCGATCGAAAAGAAGGCGCCGGCCTATCCGGCACGTGCCCTCGACCGAGGCCTGGAAGGCAGCTGCACGGTCGCCTACGCCGTCAACGCGCAGGGCAGGATCGAACACCCCCGAGCCCTCGATGACTGCCACCCGCTGTTCGTGCAGCCGTCGCTGACCGCAGCCCGCAGCTTTCGCTATCGCCCGCGCATCATCGACGGCCGTGCCGTCGCGGTGCCCGAAGTCAGAAACACCTTTCATTACCGCATCCAGTGATGCGCCCGACTCAAAGAGCAGACGAGCCCCCGATGAAACAGGACTTCAAGGATTTCCACGCCGCGCTCGCGGCGCTCGACGACGATTCCATCAACCCCAGCCACAATCCGAGCCTTGGCCAACTGGCCGACCGTGGTCGGCGCAACCTGCTCAAGGGTGGCCTCGGCCTGACTGCGATCGCCTTCCTCGGCGGCGGCCTCGCAGCTTGTCGCAGCGCGACCGGGCGCGAGTCGTTGCTGGGCTTCGAGGGCATCCCGCCGAAGCTCGACCCTGCCTTCGACGGGGTTGAGGTGGCCCCCGGCTATAACGCGCGGGTGTTTTTCTCCTGGGGCGATGCGGTGCTCGCCGACGCCCCGCAGTGGCAACCCGATGCCAGCGATGACTGGCAGGCCCAGCTCAAGCAGGCCGGTGACAATCATGACGGCATGCACTTTTTCCCGTTTCCCGACGACCCCAACGGCCATGGCCTGCTGGCGATCAACCACGAATACGTCAACCCGCCGCTGCATCCCGACGGCATGCAGGTGGTTGACGGCAAACGACCGCTGGATGAGGTGCGCAAGGAGCAGGCCGCCCATGGCGTCAGCATTATCGAGGTGAAGAAGGATGCCGAGGGTCGTTGGCAGCGCGTCATGCCGTCTGCCTACAACCGGCGCCTCACGGCCATGACGCCGATGGCCGTGAGTGGGCCGCTGGCGGGCCACGAAGCGCTTAGAACCGCCTCCGATCCAAGCGGGCAAGAGATCCTGGGAACGTTGAACAACTGCTCGAGCGGCTTTACGCCGTGGGGCACCTACCTGGTTTGCGAGGAGAACTGGCACAACTACTTCGTCAATCGCGACGCCGACGATCTGGCGCAGCGTGTCTCGCACAAGCGCTATGGAATCGCCGGCCAGGGGCCGAGCAAGCTCTATGGTTGGGAAACCGCCGATCCCCGCTTCGATGCCACCCCGGACCCGACCCAGCCCTACGGCGGGCATGTACATGAACCGAACCGCTTTGGCTGGGTCGTGGAAGTCGATCCGTTCGACCCGCGCAGCAAGCCGGTCAAGCGCACCGCCTTCGGCCGCTACTGCCGCGAATGTGCAGTGCTGTCGCTTGGCGAGGATGGCCGCATGGCGTACTACTCCGGCGATGACACCAAGGGCGAGTACATCTACAAGTTCGTACCCGACGGTCGCTACGTCCCCGGCGCCGACCAGGCCAACCGCCGCCTGCTCGACAGCGGCACCCTGTACGTCGCGCGCTTCGATGCTGATGGCAGCGGCCGCTGGCTGGCGCTGGTGCACGGGCAGAACGGCCTGACCGCCGCCAATGGTTTCGCCGACCAGGCCCAGGTGCTGCTCAATGCCCGGGCCGCGGCCGACAGAGCTGGAGCGACGCCGATGGACCGCCCCGAATGGGTCGCCGTGCACCCGCGCAGCCGCGAGGTCTACGTGACCCTGACCAACAACGACGAGCGGGGCGGCAAGCAGCCGACCGACAAGGCCAACCCCCGGCCGCACAACCTGCACGGCCAGATCCTGCGCTGGCAGGAAGCTGCGGGAGACCCGACGGCGACAACCTTTACCTGGGAGCTGTTCCTGCTGGCCGGTGAACGGTCCGGCGCTCGGGACAAGGCGGGGCAGCCGCTACCGGCGAACCTGATCGGCACCATCGATGGCGATATCTTCTCCTCGCCGGACGGTTTGGCATTCGACGCCGACGGGCGCCTGTGGATCGAGACGGACTACGGTGACGACGAGCCGGCCATGCAGGCGATGGGGACCAACCAGTTGCTCTGCGCCGACCCGACCACCCGCGAGGTCCGGCGCTTTCTGGTCGGCCCGCGCGGCTGCGAGATCACCGGCATCACCTGGAGCCCCGACTACCGCGCCATGTGGATCAACGTGCAGCACCCTGAACTGAGCTTCCCGGCCGGCGACGGCAAGACACGCCCACGCGCTTCGACGGTGCTCATCACCAAGAATGACGGCGGCGTGATCGGTACCTGAAGCCGCCAGCGGCGGCTCGCGGGGGCCGCCGCTGTCAGTCGCGGTAGAACACCTGCACCAGGTGGTAACCGAACTGGCTCTTGACCGGGCCATGCACCTCGCGCAGCGGCTTCTTGAAGATCACCTGATCGATGCTGCGCACCATCTGCCCCGGGCGCACCTCGCCGAGGTCGCCGCCTTTCTTGCCCGACGGGCAGGTCGAATACTTGCGCGCCAGCACGTCGAACGCCTCGCCATTGGCCAGGCGCTTTTTCAGTTGCGCGGCTTCGGCTTCGGTCTTGACCAGAATATGGCGGGCCATGGCTTTGGGCATGTCGCGATCCTCGTGCATTGAGGGGCGCGATTGTAGTCGCCCTGGCGCGGTTGTCGATTGCACCGCCGCTGCGCTTTGCGGAGCGTGCTGCCAGGCTCGACGAACGGTAGTTCTGTGTTCGGTGCTGGTAGCGCTAACATCCAGCCCGACAAACACAACAACAACGGATTTCCCGCATGCCTTCAAAGCAGCCTTTCCGGGCTACCGCATTGCCGGTACTGGTCGTCATGGGCGTGAGCGGTTCGGGCAAGACCGATACCAGCCACGCCGTCGCCGACGCGCTCGGCCTGCCGCACATCGAGGCGGACAACTTTCACCCTGCGGAAAACGTCGCGCGCATGCGTGCCGGCACGCCGCTGTCCGACGCCGACCGCGTGCAATGGCTGCACGCCCTGATCGGCGAGATGCAGCGCACGCTCGAGAGCGGCAGTGGCTTCGTGCTGGCCTGCTCGGCGCTCAAGCGCAGTTACCGCGAACTTTTGCGCAGCGCCGTCCCGGGACTGCGCTTCGCCCATCTGGCCATCGATTACGACACCGCGGTGCAGCGCGTCGGTGCGCGCCCGGGGCATTTCATGCCGATCTCCCTGGTCGATAGCCAGTTCGCCACGCTGGAATCACCGGAGGGCGAACCCGGCGTATTGACCGTGGATGCCAGCCAGCCCCGCGAAGTCGTTCTGCGCCAGATCGTCGAATGGATGCAGGGCGCCGGTCTGGATGAGCTGATCGAAACCCGGGCCGATCTTTCTTCGCGCCCGTTTGATAGCGCTACCACGGCGCCGCCGCTGACCAACGAGCCGATCTACCGCGGCACGGTCGCGCAACACTTCGACCGCCTGACCGATTGGCTGATGGCTGCGCTGATGGCCTTCATGGTCATCGTGGTGTTTTCCAGCGTGGTGCTGCGCTACGCCTTCGGCACCGGCTGGACGGGCGCGGAAGAGCTGTCGCGGCTGGCGTTCGTCTGGCTGGTTTTCGTCGGCGTTGCGTCGAGCATGCGCCGCGGCGAGCTGATGAGCTTCGCCATGTTGCGCGATCGCTTCCCGCATCTGCTGCGCCGGCTGGTCGACTCGATGAGCTGGCTGCTGGTGGCGGGCGCGAGTTGCCTGGCGGCCTGGGGCGGCTGGAACCAGATGCAGTTCGGCTGGACCATCAACAGCCCGGTGGTCGGCTACCCGCTGGGGCTGGCGATGTTGCCGGTGGCCGCCAGCATGGTTGCGCTGGCTGTACTGGCGTTACTGCAACTGGTGAATGTCTGGCGGCGCGACCAGCCTTCGGCGGTTGCCGCTGCGAATGTCACCGCGGACTGAAGCGACGCCGCGCTCAGAACAATACGGGCACTGCCCAACCGAGGACCTCTCATGACCGTCGTCGTCTTTCTTTCATCGCTGCTGGGCTTCATGACGCTCGGCATGCCCATCGCCTTCGCGCTGCTGCTGACCGGCTCGGTGCTGATGTGGTACCTGGATTTCTGGGACGTGCAGCTGCTCGCGCAGAACCTCCAGGCCGGCGCCGACAGCTTCCCGCTGCTGGCCGTGCCGTTCTTCATCCTCGCCGGCGAGCTGATGAACGCCGGCGGCATCTCGCGGCGCATCATCGCCATGGCCCAGGCCTATTTCGGTCACAAGCGCGGTGGCCTGGGGTATGTGGCAATTGCCGCCTCGGTGCTTCTGGCCAGCATGTCCGGCTCAGCCCTGGCCGATACCGCCGCGCTGGCCACGCTGCTGCTGCCGATGATGCGCGAGCGCGGCTATCCGCTGAGCTCGTCCTCGGGGCTGGTGGCGGCGGGCGGGATCATCGCGCCAATCATCCCGCCATCGATGCCGTTCGTGATCTATGGCGTGGTGACCGGCACCTCGATCAGCCAGCTGTTTCTCGCCGGCATGGTGCCGGGGCTGATCATGGGCATGGGCCTGGTGGTCGGCTGGACGCTGATCGCCCGGCGCATCGACGAACCGAAACAGGAAAAGGCCAGCGGCGCCGTACGCCGGCGCGTGCTGGTCGACGGTGCGGCGGCGCTGATGTTGCCGGTGATCATCGTCGGCGGCCTGCGCGGTGGGCTGTTCACCCCAACCGAAGCCGCGGTGGTCGCCGCGGTCTACGCGCTGGCGGTCTCGACCCTGCTGTATCGCGAGCTGACCTGGGCCGGGCTGGTCGAGGTGCTGACGCGCGCCAGTCGCACCACGGCCTCGGTGATGTTTCTCTGCGCCGCGGCGACGGTGTCGGCGTACATGATCACCCTGGCACAACTGCCCGACGAGATCGCGGCGATGCTCGGCCCGCTGGCGCAGGACCCCAGGCTGCTGATGGTCGCCATCATGCTGCTGATGATCGCCGTCGGCATGGTCCTGGACCTGACTCCGACCATCCTCATCCTCGGTCCGGTGCTGGCGCCGATCGCCACCAAGGCCGGAGTCGACCCGGTGTACTTCGGCGTGATGTTCGTGCTGATCGGTTCCATCGGGCTGATCACCCCGCCGGTAGGCACCGTGCTCAACGTAGTCGGCGGCATCGGCCGGTTGCGCATGGAAACCCTGGTGCGCGGCGTGACGCCGTTCTTTCTCGTCTACCTGGCGATCGTCGGGCTGCTCATAGCAGTGCCCTCGCTCGTCACCGTGCCCCTGGCCTGGCTGCGCTAGGGGGCTCGTCCCACCGCCAACAACAAGAAGGTACCGCCTCATGAAACGACTCCTCATCGGCACCCTGACAGCCGCACTGCTTGGCAGCACGCTTGGGCTTGGCCATGCACAGGCGGCCGACGACATCCGCCCGCGGATGATCCGCTTCGGCTACGGCCTCAACGAAGACAGCAACCAGGGCAGGGCGGCCAAGCTGCTCGCCGAGGAAATAGCCAAGGCTTCGGGCGGCAAGCTGAAGGTGCGCACCTTTGGTTCGGCCAGCCTGGGCTCGGACGACCAGATGCAGAACGCGCTGATCGGTGGTGCGCAGGAAATGATGGTCGGCTCGACGGCGACGTTGGTCGGCATCACGCCGGAAATGGCGGTGTGGGACACGCCGTTTCTCTTCAGCGATCCACACCAGGCCGATCAGGTGCTGGATGGCCCGGTGGGCCGGCAGATCATGAACAAGCTCGAGGAGAAGGGCCTGGTCGGGCTGGTCTACTGGGAGAACGGCTTTCGCAACGTGACCAACAGCACCCGGCCGATCGAGAAACTCGAGGACTTCGACGGCATCAAGCTGCGCGTGATGCCCAACCCGGTGTTCATCGACACCTTCAAGCTGATGGGCGCCAATGCAGTACCGCTGCCGTTCTCCGAGCTGTTCACCGCGTTGGAAACGGAGGCGGTCGACGGCCAGGAAAACCCCTACAACACCATCCTCTCGTCCAAGTTCTACGAGGTGCAGAAGTTCCTCAGCGTGACCAATCACGTCTACAGCCCCTGGATCGTCACCGCGTCCAAGCGCTGGTGGGACGGCCTTTCGCAAACCGAGCAGGGGATCATCATGGCCGCCGCCGAGAAGGCGCGTGACGCCGAGCGCGAGGACACCCGGCGCGAGGCCAGCCAGGCACTGGCGGCGCTGAAAGAGCACGGCATGCAGGTCAACGAGGTCAGTCCGGAGCAGATCCGGCGCATGCGCGAACGGGCGCAGCCGGCGATCCAGACGGTGATCGACGCCGTTGGCCAGGAGCTGTTCGACCAGGTCCGCGCCGAGGCGGAAAAGGCCGCGCGCTAGGCGCGACCGGCCCCCGCCCGCTGCTAGAATACGCCGCTTTCAACCCATGGAACGCGCATGACCACACGTCGTCGCCGCTCTGCCGAGCGGGTCACCCTGTCCGATGTCGCACGCCGCGCCGGGTGCTCGTTGATGTCCGCGTCGCGCGCCTTGTCGCAACCGGAAAGGGTGTCAGACGCGCTGCGCGAGCGCGTCGACGAGGCCGTCAAGGCGCTCGGCTATGTGCCGCATCCGGCGGCGCGCAGCCTGGCCAGCTCACGCTCCAATCTGGTCGCGGTGATCATCCCTTCGCTGTCCAACGCAGTGTTCGTCGATACGGTCGAGGCCATTCAGCGGGTACTGATGCCAGCGGGCTACGAGATGATGATCGGCGTCAGCCACTATCGGCCCGAGGAGGACGAACGCCTGCTGCGCGCCTACCTGGCCCATCAGCCGGCCGGCCTGCTGATCACCGGGTTCGAACGCAGCGACGCCGCCCGTGCGGTGCTGGCCAGCTACACCGCGCCGATGGTCACGCTGATGGAGCTGAGCGAGCGGCCGGACGACTACTGCGTGGGCTTCTCGCAATTGCAGGCCGGCGCGGCCATGACCCGCACGCTGCTTGCGCGCGGCTACCGTCATGTCGCCTTCGCCGCGGCGCAGCTCGATCCACGGACCTTGCAGCGCGCCGAAGGCTACCGCCAGGCCATGCGCGAGGCCGGCCGCTATGAGCCGACCCTGGAGCTACTGACGCCGCAGCTATCCTCCATCGGCCTCGGTGCCGAGCTGCTGGATCGCCTTCTGGCGCAGCATCCGCAGATCGACGCGGTGTTCTTCAACAACGACGACCTGGCCCTCGGTGCGCTGTTTCGCGCCCATCAGCTGGGGCTCGAAGTGCCGGGGCGGTTGGCGATTGCCGGTTTCAACGATCTGCCGGCGGCGGCCTGGATGCACCCGGCGCTGAGTACCGTGCGCACGCCGCGCGGCGAGATCGGCACGCTGGCGGCACAGATGCTGCTCGGCCTGATGCGCGGTCAGCAGCCTGCCGAGCGTTGCATCGACGTGGGCTTCGAAGTGTTCATGCGCGACAGCGCCTGAGCCGGACAGACGACGCCGGCTGCCCCCTCAGGCCTGGGCTTCCTGAGCGCTGACCTGCTGGGCGATCTCGATCATCTGCTCGCGCATCCAGCGGTTGGCCGGGTCCTGGTCGGTACTCTCGTGCCAGTAGATGTGGGTCTCCAGCGGTGCGACGTCGACCGGCAGGTCGACCTGATGCAGATCGTGCCGACGGGCGAAGCGTTCCGGCACGGTCACCACCATGTCGGTCTGTTCGATCACCTGGGTCGCCATCAGGTAATGCTGTGAGCGCAGGGCGATCTTGCGTTGCAGGCCCATCTTGCCCAGTGCCAGGTCGACCAGGCCGAGGCCGCTGCGACGGCTGGAAATGTGGATGTGCGACAGCGACAGGTACTGCTCGAGCGTCAGCTTGTCCTTGGCCAGGGGGTGGCCGCGGCGCATGGCGCAGATGTAGCGATCTTCCAGCAGCTTGACGTGGCGCACCTGCGGGTCGGTGTTGAGCGGCGCGTCCATGGCGAAATCCAGGCGGCCGGCGGCCAGTTCCTTGGTTGTCTCGCGGCGCTTGGCCAGCATGCTCTCGATCTTCACGCCCGGGGCCAGGCGGCGTAGGCGCTGGAACAACGGTGGCAGCATGACCGCCTCGGTGAGGTCGGTCATGCTGATGCGAAAGGTCTTGTTTGCCTGCGCCGGGCTGAACGTTCGGCTTTCCTGCACCGAGACGCGCAACAGCTGCAGCGCGTTGCGCACCGGGCCGATGATGTTCTGCGCCATCGGCGTTGGCACCATGCCTTGTGCGGTGCGCACGAACAGGGGGTCATTGAAGGTTTCGCGCAGGCGGGCCAGGGCGTTGGATACCGCCGGCTGGGTGATGCCGACGATCTGCCCGGCGCGGGTCAGGTTGGCTTCGGTGTAGATCGCATCGAAGACGATGAAGAGGTTCAGGTCGACCTTGTTCAGGTTCATTGTTGTGGCTCTCCGGCATGAACGGGCGCGTCGATCATATATGGGTTATGAATGTTAATACACGGGCAAAATAGCTTCGATAAATCCAGGGGCGTCCTCTAGCATTCTCATCACAACAACCCCGCATAAGGTAGTTCCCATGGATTTCGCCTATTCCCCCAAGGTCCAAGCGCTGCGCGAGCGCGTGCAAGCCTTCATGGACGAGCACGTCTATCCATCCGAGAAGCTGTTCTATCAGCAAGTCGCCGAAGGTGATCGCTGGCAGCCGACGGCCATCGTCGAGGAGCTCAAGGACAAGGCGCGGGCAGAGGGGCTGTGGAACCTGTTTCTGCCCGAGTCCGATTACGGCGCGGGGCTGACCAACACCGAATACGCGCCGCTGGCCGAGATCATGGGCAGCTCGCTGCTGGGCCCGGAGGCCTTCAACTGCTCGGCGCCGGATACCGGCAACATGGAAGTGCTGGTGCGCTACGGCTCCGAGGCGCAGAAGAAGCAGTGGCTCGAGCCGCTGCTACGCGGCGAGATCCGCTCGGCATTCGGCATGACCGAGCCGGGCGTGGCCTCCTCGGACGCCACCAACATGCAGGCCCGCGCGGTGCGTGAAGGCGATGAGTGGGTGATCAACGGGCGCAAGTGGTGGACTTCCGGTGCCTGCGATCCGCGCTGCAAGGTGATGATCTTCATGGGCCTGACCAATCCGGACGCGCCGCGCCATGCCCAGCACTCGATGATCCTCGTGCCGATGGATGCGCCGGGGGTGAAAGTACTGCGACCGCTGCCGGTGTTCGGCTACGACGACGCGCCCCATGGGCATGCCGAAGTGCTGCTGGAAAACGTCCGGGTGCCTTACGACAACGTCATCCTCGGCGAAGGCCGCGGCTTCGAGATCGCCCAGGGGCGCCTCGGGCCAGGCCGCATTCACCACTGCATGCGCTCGATCGGCATGGCCGAGCGTGCGCTCAAGCTGCTCTGCGAACGTTCTGTGAGCCGTACTGCCTTTGGCAAGCCACTGGCGCGCCTGGGCGGCAACCTCGACCACATCGCCAACAGCCGTATCGAGATCAACATGGCGCGGCTGCTGACCCTCAACGCGGCCTACATGATGGATACCGTGGGTAACAAGATCGCGGCCAGCGAGATCGCGCAGATCAAGGTCGTGGCGCCGAACGTGGCCCTGCAGGTGATCGACCGGGCCATCCAGATCCATGGTGGTGCGGGCGTTTCCGACGACTTCCCGCTGGCGCACTGGTATGCGATGCAGCGCACGCTGCGCCTGGCCGATGGGCCGGACGAGGTGCATCGCGCGGCAATCGGCAAGTTCGAACTCGGACGCTATGTACCGCGCGAGCTGCTGCGCGGGCATTGAGCCTGCCAGCCGGTTGAGGAAAAGGCCGCACTAGCGGCCTTTTTCGATTGGGCTCCGTTCCCGCTCAATACACCCAGATCTCGACCCGCCGGTTCTTCACCCGGCCGCTGGTTCCTTCGTTGGAAGCCACCGGAAGTTCGGCTCCCAAGCCATTGATTTCTCGAACGTAGACACCGTGCTTGATCAGCTCGCGGCGAACCGTCATGGCGCGCAGCTTGGAGAGCAGGGCGGCGCGGCTCGGGTCGCTCTTCGGGTCACCGAAACCGACCAGCGCGGCGCTGCCGATCGCCTTGTTCTGCGCATGCAGGTAGGCGGCGACCCGCTCGATGTCGCGCAGTGCCTTGTTGTCCAGCTGCGCGCTGCCTTCATCGAAGCGGAAATTGACCGTCAGCCGTTGGGCCTCTTCGCCGAGCTGGCGGTAAAAGGCGGGCATGTCGGCTTGCGGCTGGCTGCGCACCGCGTCGATGCGCTGGGCGACATAACCGGAACGCCCGACGATGCGCTGGCCGGCCTCGCTGTGCACGAAGTCGATGAAGGCCCGGGTCCAGGGTGACTGGTCGTTTGGCGCGGCGTAGAAGAACAACCGGCGCGACAGCGGATAGTCCTCGGTGGCCACGGTCGTGAGCTCGGGTGCCATCGGCTGCGAATCACCGTCGGTGATGCCCAGCGCCTTGGCCTTGCCGATGGAGGCCAGGCCGACGAAGCCGATGGCGCCGCGATCACGCGTTACCGCGGCGGCCAGTTCGTCATTGGATTCATAGCGCCGTGCCGTCGGGGTCAGTGCCTTTCCGTGGGCGCCCAGGACCAGTTCCTTGAAGGTGTCATAGGTGCCGGAGCGGTCGTCGCGGGCGTGAATGCGCACCGGGGCGTCCATGCCGCCCAGCTCGCTCCAGTTGCTGATATCGCCAGCGAACAGGCGCGCGACCTCATCCGTGCCAAGCGCGCCGACAGGGTTGTCCGGATGCACGACGATGGCCAGCCCGTCGATGGCGATGACCTGTTCGGCGGCGGCGCTGCTGAGGTCGCCCAGCCCGGCGAGAGCCTGGCGCTCGCTGGCCTTGATCGGGCGTGACGCGGCTGCCAGGTCCGTACTGCCCTCGGCCAGGGCTGTGAAGCCGGTGCCGGTCCCGTGCGCGGCGACCGTCGCATGCAGGCGGTGCCCCTGGTCGTCCCTGGCGTCGATGCGCTGCTCGTTGGCGACCGCCGTGCTGCTGACTGCCACGTCCTTGAGGCCCTGGGCCTCGAAGAAGCCGCTCACCAGCATCGGCGCGAGCTTGGCACCGACCGTGTTGGAGCCCTGGATGCGCAGCACCGCAACGCCCTCGGCCGGCACCGGCAGCGCGGCGAACACCTGCCAGGGCAGGCCGTAGCAGATCGATCCCAACAGGACCAAGGACAGAACGCGCGACCAGATCTCGCGCTCGGATCGACTGGGTGACATCTCGCGACTCCTTTCTCAGATGGCCGCGAGATTAAGACGATACGGTGACGAAACGATGACAGCGAAGGCTCTGCGACGAGCCTTTCAGGGCGGCTGGGGTCAGCTGAAATCGATCCACACCGGGCAGTGGTCGGACGGCTTTTCCATCGCCCGGATGTCGTAGTCGACCCCGGCATCGTGCACCCGCGCGTGCAGCGCGGCGGTGGTCAGGATCAGGTCGATGCGCAGCCCGCGGCGCGGATCGTCCTCGAACCCGCGGCTGCGGTAGTCGAACCAGCTGAAGCGGTCGGCGACCTCGGGATTGAGCGTGCGGAAGCTGTCGGTCAGGCCCCACGCCTTGAGCCGGCAGAGCCACTCGCGCTCTTCGGGCAGAAAGCTGCACTTGCCCGTGCGCAGCCAACGCTTGGCGTTGACCTCGCCGATGCCGATGTCGCAGTCCTCGGGCGAGATATTGAAGTCGCCCATCACCGCTACCGGATGCTCCGGGCTGAAGCGTTCCTCCAGCAGCGCCTGCAGGTCGGCGTAGAACTTGGTCTTGGCGGGAAACTTCACCGGGTGCGCGCGGCTTTCGCCTTGCGGGAAATAGCCGTTCATCACGGTCACGGCCTGTCCGTTGTGATCGGCGAAGCGCCCCCAGATGAAGCGCTTCTGCGACTCCTCGCCGTCGTTAGGGAAGCCTTTGTGGATCTCCAGCGGCGCCTGGCGCGAGAGCAGGGCGACACCGTAGTGACCCTTCTGCCCGTGGAAGTGGACGTGATAACCCAGGGCCTCGATCTCCACCTGCGGAAACTGCTCGTCGGAGACCTTGGTTTCCTGCAGGCCGATCACGTCGGGCTGGTGCTTTTCGATCAGCGCGGCGAGCTGATGCGGGCGGGCGCGCAGCCCGTTGATGTTGAAAGAGACGATTTTCATCAAAAGCTGTCCGACAGAAACGAACGGCGATTCTAGGGCGACCACGCCGCTCAGGCGAGCCCGGGCGGCTCGCGTCCGCCGGTGCTATCGTGCTGAAAGGCCCGGCCAGTAGGGGTTGCCGGCCGTCCTTGGTGCCCTCTCTGAGGGCGATGCTGACCGAAAGAGGAGAGTGGCCATGGCCGATGTCGCCGAAGTGCGCATGCTCGACAGCAGCTACGCGAGCGAGGCGCGATCCCTGCTGTATCACGCCTATCGGCATGAGCCGACGTTCGGCTACCTGTTCGAGGCCGAGCGGCCGGGTTTCGACCAGCGTGTGCGCGCCACGGTGCGCGAGTTGGTCAACCAGCATTTCCTCCAGGCCCAGCCGGCGATCGGCCTGCTGCTGGAAGATCGTCTGATCGGCGTGGCGCTGATCGCACCGCCGCAGCGGCGCCTGGAGATCACCGAAAGCTGGGCCTGGCGCCTGCGCATGTTGCTCAGCACCGGGCTGCGCTGCACCCGCCGCTACCTCGACTATCACGCCGTGGTGCTTGGCGCCTTGCCGCCGGGGCGCTTCCACGTATTGCCATTGCTCGCCGTGCACCCGCGCTACCAGGGGCGCCACTACGGCGAGCAGCTGCTGGAAGCCGTCCACAACTGGTGTGCCGAAGACGCGACCTCCAGCGGCCTGGTGATCGACACCGGCAACGCCCGTTACCTGAACTTCTATGCCCGTCAGGGCTACGAGGAAATCGCCCAGGTGGCCATAGGGCCGGTGGTCGAGCACGTGTTTTTCCATCCGGCGCCGCAGCATGTCGTTTCCGCTGCGAGCTGAGGGGGAATTGCGCGTCGTTTCGCCTGTCCGAACCAGGGCCGTCGCCGTCGAAGCCCCCGATGTTGCCAGCCGTTTCCGAACCCCGCCGTGCCTGCCCGCGCCGACCCTGCCCGGGGCCCGCCATAGCCGTGCTAGCATGCCGCGCCATGCTTAAGCTGACCCTGCGCGGCGTATTTGCCGGTCTGATCCTGTCGTTTGCTTCGCCGCTGTTCGCCGCCGAGCTGCAGGTGCGTGTCGAGCCGGCCAACGGTGATGTTCGGCGCAACGTCGAGAATTACATTGGCGATCTGGGTGAACGCAACGCACGCGAGCTGCTGCGCTACAGCCGCGTCGCCCGCGAGCAGGCGACCAAGGCCCTGCAGGCGCTCGGCTTCTATCGCGCCGACATCGATATCGAAGTGGCCGATGGCGACGAGCCGCGTCTGATCGTGCGCGTCGCGCCGGGCGAGCCGGTGCGCTTGCGCGACGTGCAGGTTCGGCTGCAGGGCCCGGCGACCGGGCTGCCAGCGTTCCACACTCCCGACCAGTTGCTGCGCCCCGGTGATGTGCTCAACCACGGGCGTTATGAAGAGGCCAAGGAGCGTTTTCTCACCCAGGCCTCGCGCTACGGTTATTTCGACGGTCGTTTCACCCAGCAGAGCCTGCGCATCTACCCGCAGCTGGGGGTGGCCGACGTGGAGCTGGTGTACGACAGCGGTGAGCGCTATCGGCTGGGGCGTGTTCAGTTTCAGGGCGACGCCCCGTTCGATGACGACCTGCTCGCGCGCATGGTGCCGTTCGAGCCGGGTACGCCCTACGACTCGGCGCTGATCGCCGAGCTCAATCGGGCCTTGCAATCGAGCGGTTACTTCGACGGCACACGTGTCGATGCCAACCCGACTGCCGCTGTCGAACGGCGCATTCCGGTTGACGTCATGCTGACCACGCGCGAGCCGCGCACGCTCGGGCTTGGCGTGGGATTTTCCACCGACGTCGGGCCGCGCCTGCGCTTCGACTGGACCCGGCACTGGGTCAATCCCCAGGGACACAGCTATGGCGCCGAAGCCGAGCTGTCGGCGCCGCGGCAGAACGTCGGCTTGTACTACGACGTGCCGCTCGACCCGCCGCTGACCGACAAGCTGCGCTACGTCGCCGGTTACCAATATGAGGAGCTGGCCGACACCGACAGCCTCAGCCGCCTGCTGCGGCTTGGCCCTGAATGGCACAGTCAGCTGGACAGCGGCTGGCTGCGCGTGGTCTCGCTCAAGTGGCAGCGTGAGGAGTACCGGCTGGGCGACGATTCGGGGCTGAGCACCTTGCTGCTGCCCGGCATTGCCTACAGCTACCTGCGAAGCGACAACCGCATCGACCCCAGCGAAGGCTACCGGCTGCAGTTCGAGATTGCCGCAGCGAAGGACGGCGTGCTCTCGGACGCCAACCTCGTACATGCCAACGCCCAGGCCCGCGGGTTGACCACGCTCGGTCGGCGGCATCGCTTTCTCGGTCGCGTGCAGCTCGGCGGCAATTGGACCGACGAATACGTCAACGTGCCACCCTCGTTGCGCTACTTCGCCGGCGGCGACCAGAGCGTGCGCGGCTACGACTACCAGAGCCTGTCACCGACCAACTCCGACGGCGACCGCATCGGCGGCCGCTACCAGTTCGCCGCGAGCGTGGAGTACCAGTTTTCGCTCACCGAGCGCTGGCGTATCGCAGCGTTCGCCGATCAGGGCAATGCCTTCAATGATCTGGAGCTGCCGACGCTCAAGCAGAGCGTCGGCGTGGGCGTGCGCTGGGTATCGCCGGTCGGCCCGATTCGCGTCGACCTCGCGCACCCGCTCGACGGCGACCAGGGTGTGCGCCTGCACTTCTCGATGGGGCCCGAGCTTTGAAGCGCGCGGCCAAGTGGGTGGCGGCGGTCCTGTTGGTGCTGGTGTTCGGCCTGGTGGCTGCGGCTGGCTACTTGCTCGGTAGCGAGAGCGGCAGCCGGCGCCTGCTGGGCTGGGTTCCGGGGCTGACGGTGGAAGGCTTCGAGGGTCGGCTCGCCGGCCGCTGGTGGGCCGAGCGCCTGCGCTGGCAGGGAGGCGCCGATCGCGTGCAGATCGAGACGCCCCGGCTGGACTGGTCTCCGAGCTGCCTGCTGCGCCTGACGCTGTGCATCAACAAGCTGGTCACCGGGGACATCGAGGCGAGTTTTGCGCCCTCGCCGCAGACCGAGCCGAGCGAGCCATTCAGCCTGCCGGATCTGTCGTTGCCACTGGGCCTGCGCGTCGGCCTGATCGAGATCGGGCGGGTGCGTCTCGACGGCGTGGAGCAGCTGCAACAGGCGCGTCTGAGTGCCGACTGGCGCGGCGACGAGCTGGTGATCGAGCAGCTGTCGGTAAAGCGCGACGACCTGTCGGCAGAGCTGTCCGGCCAGCTGCAGCCCGCCGGTGACTGGCCGTTGAGCCTGCAGGGCGAGGCGGCGCTGCAGCTGATCGAAGGGTCACCCTGGACGCTCGAACTGAACGCCGAGGGCGCGTTGCAGCAGCAGCTCAGGCTGGCGGTACTCAGCCATGGCTATCTGCAGGGGCGGCTGAGCGGCACGCTGCAGCCACTCGACGATGCACTGCCGGCCGACGTGAAGCTGGTGGTCAGCGACTTCAGCGCGAGTGACGACTTGCCTGCGAACCTGCGTCTGGAACGTGCCGAGCTCAGCGCCAAGGGCGATTTGCAGGCGGGTTATCGGGTGCAGGGCGACGGCCAGCTCGCCGGCGACGGCAAGCCGGTGCAGTTCCGGCTCGCCGGGCGGGCCGACCGCAGTGCCGCAACGCTCCAGGAGCTGGTGCTGGACGCCGGTGACGAGCAGCGGCTCAGCCTGCAGGGCAATGCACAGTGGAGCGAGGCGCTGCGCGGCGAAGCCAGGATCGACTGGCACGAGTTCCCCTGGCAGCGGCTCTACCCGACAGAGGCGCCGCCGGTCACGTTGCACAGGTTCACCGGCGAACTGCAGTACGACGACGGCAGCTACCTGGGCCATTTCGACTCCGCGCTGAGCGGCCCGGCCGGGCCCTTTACGCTCGCGAGCCCGGTCAGCGGCGATCTGGAGCAGATCCATCTGCCGCAGCTGGAGCTGCGCGCGGGGCAGGGCGAGGCGACCGGCAGCCTGAGTGTCGGCTTTGCCCAGGGCATCGGATGGAAGACCGATCTGCAGCTACGCGCACTCGACCCCGCCTACTGGGTAGCCGAGTTGCCAGGCCAGCTCGGCGGCAGCCTCAAGAGCGCGGGGGCCTGGCGGGACGAGCGCCTGGAGGCGAGTGCTGCGCTCGACTTGCAGGGGCGCCTGCGGCAGCAGCCGGCCACTTTGCGCGCACGGCTTTCCGGTGCCGGCGAGCGCTGGATGCTGGAGGACCTGCTGCTGCAGCTGGGGGACAACCGTGTCGAGGGTGGAGGAGGCTGGGGCGAGCGGCTCGACGGACAGTTGCAACTCGAGCTGCGACGCCTGGCGCAGCTATGGCCGGGTTTGACTGGACAGGCCCGGGGGCGGCTGCAACTGGCCGGCACCGCAGAGCGGCCGGCTGGCGAGTTGCGGCTGGACGCCGAGCAAATTGGCTATGAGGACTACCGGCTGCGTCAGTTGCGCCTGGACGGGCGCCTGCAGAACGGCGAGCGGGCATCGCTTGGCCTGACGGCCAGTGGCGTTGCCGCGGGCGATACCGCGCTCGGTGAAGTGATGCTCGAGGCAAGCGGCACGCGCGAGCAACACAACGCGAGCCTGCGCGTGCAGGGGCCCCTGCTGGATCTGGACCTGGCGTTGCGCGGCGCCCTGGAGGGCGAGGCCTGGCAGGGGCGTCTGACTTCGGCCGTGCTCGAGGCCAGCGGTCAGCGCTGGCGCTTGCGCAACCCCACCGGCATCCGGCGCACCGCTGACGGGAGCGTCGAGCTGGCCGCGCATTGCTGGGTATCGGGCGAGGCCAGCCTGTGTGGCAGCGACCAGCGCCTGATGCCCGAGCCGCGGCTGCGCTATCGCTTGCGCGACTTCCAGATGGGCAGCCTGGCCGAGCTGTTCCCGGACGACTTCGCCTGGCAGGGCGAACTGAATGCCGACCTGAGCCTGGACCTGCCAGCCAGTGGGCCCAACGGCACGTTGCGCATCGACGCGGGCAGCGGCGTGCTGCGCATACGCGAAGCCGACACCTGGCACGATTTCCCCTACCAGGCGCTGGCATTGAACAGCCGCCTGTTGCCCCAGCGCATCGACAGCGAACTCCGCTTCGATGGCGGCGAACTGGGCGAGCTGACCGTCGAGGCCCGCATCGATCCGCGCGGCGAAACCAAGCCGCTCGACGGCCAGTTCCGCCTCGACGGCCTCAGCCTCGCGGCGGCGCGACCGTTTCTGCCAATGGTCGAGCGCATCGAGGGGCGTTTGCAGGGCAATGGGCGGCTGCATGGCAGCCTCCGTGAGCCCGAGGTCAGCGGCCGCCTAAGCCTGCGGGGCGGTGAGCTATCCGGTAGCGCGCTGCCGACCAGCTTCGAGGATCTGCAGTTGGATCTGGCCATCGACGGCCAGCGCATGCGTTTCGATGGCAGCTGGCGCAGCGGCGAGAGCGGGCAGGGGCAGCTGGACGGCACGTTCGGCTGGCAAGGGCAGCCTGATCT
>Ga0209300_1000162_pt1 | contig 41627 bp, 37 predicted proteins | sample Shrwel_input2_RT_FD_187535 | JGI IMG/M metagenome (GOLD analysis project Ga0209300, IMG submission 187535) | Subsurface microbial communities from deep shales in Ohio, USA - Utica-3 well 1 S input2 RT (SPAdes) (version 2) ... | reverse complement strand
GATGGTGGATGTCGGCCTGGCCCGCGAGCAGCTCACCATCCTCGCTCGCGCCGGCACTCGTATCGCCATCGATGACTTCGGCACCGGCTACTCGTCGCTTGCCTACTTGAAGACCCTGCCGGTCAGCACCCTGAAGATTGATCGCGCCTTCGTCAGTCCTCTTCCGGATAGCGAAGAGGACCGCAATCTGGCCGCCACCGTCATCGCCATGGCGCACAGCTTCTGTTGCGACGTGGTCGCCGAAGGCATCGAGCAAGCCTCCCAGGCGACCCTGCTCCGCGAGCTGGGCTTTGAGACCGCTCAGGGCTACTACTATTCCCGCCCGCTGCCGCCTGAGGCCTTCGCCGACTGGCATCGCCAGCAGCAAGCGGCGATGGCCTAGCGCCTGCCCAGATAGCCTTACGGCAGGGAGTACCGCCGGTAGCGATAGCGATGGGAAGCGACTCGGCAGGTAAAAAAAGACCCGCCAGCGGCGGGTCGAACAACAGCAGAGCTGTCGAGAGAGAAACGTTTAGCGATGAAGCACTCTGCCGGCGGCCGGTTCAGTGGTGGAAACGCTCGGCGGCCTGGCGTGCCAGCTCGCGGATGCCGTCCCAGTCCTCGGCCTCGACCAGCGCCTGGGGCGTCAGCCAGGAGCCGCCCACACACATCACGTTAGGCAGCTTGAGGTAGTCTTCGGCATTGTCGACGGTGATGCCGCCGGTCGGGCAGAAGCGCGCCTCGGGAATCGGGCCGCCGAAGGACTTGATGGCCTTGGCACCGCCACTGGATTCCGCCGGGAAGAACTTGAAGCGACGATAGCCATACTGCCAGCCGGTCATCAGCTCGGAGATGGTGGAGATACCGGGCAGCATGGGCACCGGGCTCTCGACCCCATAGCGGTACAGGGCCTCGGTCGCCCCGGGTGTCACCACAAAATCGGCCCCGACCTGTTCGGCCTGACGGTACTGAGCCGGCGTCAGCACGGTGCCAACGCCAATGCTAGCGCCGGGCAAGGCTTCCCGCATGCGACGGATGGCCTCAAGCGCACAGTCGGTACGCAGGGTGATCTCCAGCACCGGCAGGCCACCCTCGACCAGAGCACGCGCCAGAGGGACGGCATCCTCGATGCGTTCGATGGTGATCACCGGGATCACCTCGGCCTTGAGACAGATGCTGTCGAGTTCGGTCGTGCGGGTGGAAGGCAGCTGCTTGTCAATGGTCATGATGGTCTCCAAAAAATCAAGGAAGCGCTGAATCAATCGTCGAGCGGTTCAAGCACAAGGCGCACGGAGCACAGGAACCGGAGCATATGCGGTATATGTGAGGATTCCGAGCACCGCGCAACGCAGTGATTGAAACGCGCAGGCATTCATCCAGTGTTTCCTAGGGCGCCCAGTAGATCGCCAGCGGACAGGCAAGGAAGGCGCGAATCGGCAGCGCTTGCACGTCATCGCCGCTCAGGGCTGCGGCCAGCTTGGAACGCTTGCCCTCGCCGTTGAGATGTAGCACATGGCGCTTGGCCTGATGCAGCCGATCGGCGCTCAGAGTGATCCGCGCCTGGGGCTGGCTGGGAGTGCGCACCGCAACGACCGTCGCTTCGGTGCTCAGCGCCAGCGGCAGTTCCTGGCTATCCGGGAACAGCGAGGCCGTGTGGCCATCGTCGCCCATGCCGAGAATGACCATGCTCGCCGGCCAGCTAAGCCCCGCCAGACGCTCGCCGACGACCGCCGCGCCCTGCTCAGGGTTGGCATCGTCGGTGGTCAGAGGCACGAAATTGGCGGCAGCCGCTTCTGCCGTCAGCAGGTGCTCACGCACCAGCCGGGCATTGCTGTCGGAGGCCGACTCGGCGACCCAGCGCTCGTCGGCCAGGGTCACATCGATACGCGACCACGGCAGCGACTTGGCGGCCAGCGCATGGAAGAACGGCACCGGGGTGGAACCGCCGGAGACCACCAGCAAGGCCCTGTCCTGATGGGCGAGATCGGCGCGCAGCGCTTCGGCCACGGCCTCAGCCAACTGCTGGGCCAAATGTTCGCGACTGGTGCTCATGTTGCATCCTCGTGCAGTTAACATGGCGCCCCGCTCGCGGGGCACCGGGTCAATAGTCTTCGTACCAGCTACGGCCGTCCTGGGTGATCATGGCGATCGAGGCCACCGGCCCCCAGGAGCCCGCCGGGTAGCGGCGGGGCGGCGTGCCACGATCGTCCCAGCCGGCGATCAGTTGATCGCACCAGCGCCAGGCATATTCGATCTCGTCGCGACGCACGAACAGGTACTGCTGGCCCTTCATCACCTCGAGCAGCAGGCGCTCGTAGGCGTCGGGAATCCGCGTCTTGGGGAAGGCGCTGTTGAAATCCAGGTGCAGCGGGCCGGTGCGCAGGCGCATACCTTTGTCGAGCCCGGCATCCTTGGTCAGCACCTGCAGGGCAATGCCTTCTTCAGGCTGAAGGCGGATGACCAGTTTGTTGGCTGCCAAGCTGCGCTGGTCGGGGTCGAAGATATAGTGCGGCTGCTGGCGGAAATGAATGACGATCTGCGACAGCTTGTCTGGCAAGCGCTTGCCGGTGCGCAGATAGAACGGCACCCCTGCCCAGCGCCAGTTGGCCACTTCGGTCTTCATGGCCACGAAGGTCTCGGTATGGCTTTCGGTGTTGGCACCCTCTTCCTCGAGATAGCCAGGCACTGCCTGACCGGCGCTGGTGCCGGCGGTGTACTGACCGCGCACCACGTCCCTGTCCAGTGACTCATGGGTGAAGGGTTTCAGGGCCTTGAGCACCTTGACCTTCTCGTCACGGATAGCATCGGCGTCAAGATTCGAGGGCGGATCCATGGCCGTCAGGCAGAGCAGCTGCAGCAAGTGGTTCTGCACCATGTCGCGCAGCTGGCCTGCCTGGTCGAAGTAGCCCCAGCGCCCTTCGATACCCACTTCCTCGGCCACGGTGATTTCGACGTGGGAGATATGGTTCTGGTTCCACTGGGTGCCGAACAGCGGGTTGGCGAAACGCAGCGCGATCAGGTTCTGAACGGTTTCCTTGCCCAGGTAGTGATCGATGCGATAGATCCGCGATTCCGGGAACACTTCGCCGATGACGTCATTGATTTCCTGAGACGAGATCAGGTCATAGCCGATCGGCTTTTCGACCACCACCCGCGACTCGTCATCGAGGCTGCCGCTGGTGTCGAGGTTGCGGCAGATGTCGCCATAGATTTTCGCCGGCACCGACAGATAGACCACCATCGGCCGTGGCGACCCCTCTCGCCAGGCGCGCACGGCCTGATAATCGTCGGGCTTGGCGAAGTCGACCTTGGCGTAGTCGATACGCTCGAGGAAGCGAGCCAGACTCTCGGCGTCCTGCTCCTTGGGCTTGACCCGTTTCTTCAGGGCCTCGGCCACCTTGTCGCGAAAGTCGCTGACATCCAGCTCGTGACGCGCCAGACCGAGCACGCGGGTATCGGCGGGCATCAGCCCTTCGCGATCAAGCTGATAAAGCGCTGGAAACAGCTTTCGCAGGGCCAGATCGCCCAAAGCACCGAACAGGGCCAGGTCGACATCCAGGTGGCCAGTGTTCTGAGAACGGGTATCGCGGGTCATGCCTCGCTCCCTGAAATATGGTTAACTTACGCACAAAATACGTTATTCGCGCGACAAAAAGCAATATTTATAAGTAACTTTACCACTTACTCGGCATGGCAATGGCGATGATTTGGCGCACACCTGCCGCTCACGCTAGCATATCCTGCATAATGTAGTTAAATCACTACATGACGGGGACCGCGCCGCGGATCGCTCCGCCAGTGCGGCACAGCCTGCCCATCATGCCGCCTCGTCATGTTCGTCGCTACGGAGACTTTCCCTCAGCATGGCCAGTCACGATCTGATCGCCCGCATCCGCGCTCGCCTGGACGAGCTCAATCGCTCCGAGCGCAAGGTGGCCGACGTCATCCTGCAGGACCCGGCATCTGCCACCGGCATGAGCATCGCCACCCTGGCACAAGCGGCCTCGGTCAGCGAACCGACCGTCAACCGTTTCTGCCGTAACTTCGAGGCCAAGGGTTACCCGGATTTCAAGATCAAGCTGGCACAGAGTCTGGCCGGTGGTACACCCTACGTCAGTCGAAACGTCGAGCGCGACGACGATGCCGCCCACTACGGTGACAAGATCTTCGGCGCCACCATCGCCGCCCTCGACGAGGCCCGCCGCGAGCTGGATGCCAAGCGCGTCGAGCGAGCCGTCGATTACCTGATTCAGGCCAAGCAGATTCACTTCTTCGGCCTCGGGGCCTCGGGGCCGGTGGCCCAGGATGCCCAGCACAAGTTCTTTCGCTTCAACCTGCCGGTGATGGCCTACGAGGACGTGCTGATGCAGCGCATGGTCGCCGCCTCCTGCCATACCGGCGACGTGGTGGTGATCATCTCCTATACCGGACGTACCCGAGAGCTGGTCGAGATCGCCCGGCTGGCCCGTGACAACAGCGCCGTGGTGCTGGGTATCACCGCCCCTGACTCGCCGCTGGCCAGGGAATGCACCGAGACCCTTGAGGTCACGACGCCAGAAGATACCGATGTCTACATGCCGATGACCTCGCGCATGATCCACCTGGCACTGATCGACGTGCTGGCCACCGGCGTGACCCTGCGCCGCGGCGAGGATTTCCTCGACCACCTGAAGAAGATCAAGGAAAGCCTGCAGCCGACCCGCTTCCCGACCGATTCGGATGCATCCTGAGGGCTGCACGGAACGCCTGCAGTAGCCGAGGGCGGCTGTCGGTCACGTGCTGCGTTACACTGACGGCCCTCCCGCATACAGACGCAAGAGAACGCCCGATGAACTACGCCGCGCCCCGGAAGAGATCATGAACGCCAGAGTGCTCGCCCTGCTGCTGCCTCTGGTGCTTGCAAGCCTGCCGGCTCATGCCTTCGATCTCGATGAACTGGAGAAACGTCTGGCCACTCCCGAGCGGATGCAAGGCCACTTTCGCCAACTCCACTGGCTGGCCGAACGAGAAGTCCGCCTGCACAGCCAAGGCCGCTTCCTGTATCAGCGTGACCGACAGCTGATCTGGCTCTTCGAGTCGCCCAGTCGTCAGGTACTGAGCTTCACGCCGGGCCAGGTGGCTTATGGGCCAACTGCCGACGCAAACGACGTAGAAACCGACATCGAGGCACTGTTACCCGAGCGCGAGACCTTTCAGCGCCACATGGTCGATCTAATCGGCGGGCACTTTTCAGCGCTCGATGAGGACTACCGGCTCGACCTTTCCGGTGACAGCGACGCATGGCAAGTATCGCTTCACCCTAGGGCTTTGGGCCTGGAGCTGCCGCTGACAACCCTGACCCTTTCTGGCGGCGAGCGAATCGAGCGCCTGGACATGGCCATCACCAGCGGCGACACCCTCACCATTCGGCTGACTGATGCCAAGGAAGTGGTCAACGAAAGCCTGGTGCCCTGGCTGGTGAACTGGCTAACCGACGAGCCCCTGGCAACGGGGCAAACGCCCGCCTCGGAACCCCTGGAGGATACCGCGACCGGTTCGGCAATGGAGCAGGAGGACAAGGCGGGGAGCGAAGAAGACGCTCCCCGGAAGGGTGGGATGTCGCTCAGCCCTTGATGGCGCAGGTAACGGTGATCTCGACCTTGAGCTCATCGGCTGGCATCGGTGCGGTGATGCAGGTCCGCGCCGGGGCATGCCCTTCGGGCACCCAGGCGTCCCAGACCTCGTTCATGGCGGCAAAATCGTGGCCTTCCTTGAGATAAATGGTCGCCGAGAGCAGGTGCTCGCGGTTGGAACCAACTTCCTCGAGCAGCGCTTCGACACGCTCTAGCATGCTGCGGGTCTGCTCGGCGATATCGCCGTGACGTGCTTCGGGGCCGGCCACCTGACCACACAGATAGGCCACCCCACTATGAATCACCGCGCGGCTCATGCGCGTCTTGGTATCGTGTCGAACAATAGTCATCGGTACGTCTCCTGGCTGGAAATGGGGCAAAATGATAACCCATCATAAGGGGGGAAAGCCGATGATATGAGCAATCTCTTCGCCGCAGTCGGTACACGTCCATGCCACAGGATCTCCCGACAGGCGCCGGGCATCGATCTCCTCGCCACAGGCAATACACTCTCTCTGCTCTTCTTCCTCTCCCTTCTCGCCATGCTTATAATCCGCGCCAAGGGCGCAGCGACGCGCGTCAGAGACAGGGTACGACACTCTTTCTTGGTCTTGCCCTGGCCCTTGAGGGCACTCATGCGCGACAACCTCCTCACCGTGGGATGGTTCATGGACTCTCCCATCGGGGATGACGAATTTTTCGCGACGCCTGTAAGCATTCGCGACGCCGTTCGACTCATTAAGAGATATCGACGCATCGACACGATGCACGTCGGTATCGCAGCCCAGCCAACAACAGGAGAAACACCATGAAGCGTTCCACCATGATGGCCGCCGTCCTCACTACCGCCCTGGCACAGGCCAGCGCCATGGCCACCGCTCAGGCTGCGGATGGCGAGGCGATGGAGAAGTGTTATGGCGTCGCCCTGGCCGGCCAAAACGACTGTAAGGCGGGACCGGGCACCACTTGCGCCGGCACATCCACCGTGGATTATCAGGGCAATGCCTGGAAACTGGTTCCGGAAGGCACCTGCACCAGCATCGAGACGCCCCACGGCAACGGCAGTCTGACGGAGATCGATCGTCCCTGAGGCTTTCCCGGCCCGCCGGCCGGCGGGCCGCCCCGTCGAGGAGATCACCATGCCTCTTTCTCTTGCTCGCGGTGCCTTGGGCATCGGCCTCAAGCACCAGCATGCTGAGACGCTGCTCACGGCTAACCGGCCGGTAGACTTCCTGGAACTCCACGCCGAGAATTACATGGGACCCGGGGGGCCAGAGCGCGAACGGCTTCACGCCATCGCCGCACGCTACCCTCTCTCGGTACACGGCGTGGGAATGTCGCTGGGCGGTGCCGAACGCCCTGATGCCGCCCACCTGCGCCGGCTTGCTCGCCTAGTGGGGGAACTTACCCCGACACTGGTCTCCGAGCACCTGGCATGGAGCCGACTGGACAGCGACTACTACAACGACCTACTACCGGTCCCGCTCACCGAGGAGAGCCTGTCGCTGGTGGCACGCAACATCGACATCGTGCAGCAGGCCTTGGGCCGCCGCCTGTTGATTGAAAACCCCAGCCTCTACATCGGTCTGGACGCTAACACCATCGACGAGGCGGCGTTCCTCGCCGCGCTGGTGGAGCGCACCGATTGCGGACTGCTGCTCGACATCAACAACGCCTTTATAAGCGCCTTCAACCTCGGCCGCGACCTCGACGACTACCTGGCCGGCTTGCCGTTGGGGGCCATTGGCGAATTTCACCTGGCCGGCCACAGCCTCGACATGGCCGTGGACCCACCGCTACGAATCGATGATCACGGCGGGCCGGTATGCGAGGCCGTGTGGTCCCTCTACGCCCAGCTCGCCCGCCAGCAGCCGGATGTGCCTACCCTGATCGAGTGGGATACCCGTGTCCCCTCCCTGTCTCGCTGGCTAGAAGAGGTCGAGCGGGCCAGGGCCTATCGAGGCGAGACGACCTGCGCTGCCGTCGACGACTAGGCTGTGGCGGAGATTCGACGAGCAGAGGCTGGACAAGGCAACAATCAGTGGCAAAAGCGGCCTTTACAAGACGCACGTATACAAGCCGTAAACGACGGCTCTTCGCCTGATTGTTAACGCAGGATTGCCGATCGAAGGCACTTATCAGGCATAGCCTGGACGGCCAGGAGGCCCCCATGGAGACTCTCGCCGAGTGGCAAAGGCGCTTCATCACCGCCATGCGCCGGCCCGAGACCGAGACCGAGACGGACACCGACCTCGGCCGGGTCGACGGCCTCAATGTCTACCGCAACAACATCCGCCAGAGCCTGATCGAAGCCCTCGCCACGGCCTTTCCCCATACCCGAACCCTGCTCGGCGCGCGCTACTTTGCCGCCGCGGCCGGCGACTATGCGGGCGAACACCCCCCTACCGATCCGCGCCTGATGCACTATGGCCAGGGCTTCGCCGACTTTCTGGAGCGCCTGCCCCCAGTAACCGACTACCCCTATGTCGGCGATATCTGTCGCCTCGAACGGGCACGCCTGGACGTCAGCCATGCCCGCGAGGAGTCACCCGTCACAGCCGAGGAACTGGCCGGTCACCCAGACCCGGAGGGCCTGGTCCTCGCACCAAGGGCCGCGACCCGCCTGGTCGGTTGCCGCCATGACATCGAGCCCCTCTGGCATGCTCTCGAGCGAGGCGAGACCGCTACGCGGATCGGTGAGGGCGGGCCCGGCGACTGGTTGGTAGTGCGCCAGGGACACCAGATCAGACCGATCCATGCCACCCCGGCGATGCGCGGGCTCTATCGGGCCCTGACGGGCAAGACAAACCTCGGCGAGGCACTGACGGTAATTGCCGAGGCCCATGGCGAGGCCGGAGCCGCCGACGCCCTCGGCAGCTTGCTCGGCCAGGGAGCGCTAAGTCGAGTCACCTCGCGCCGGCCACTCACCACTACCGAGGAGAAGGCCCCATGAAGAAGCTGCTGTTTCCTCTGGAACTCTATTACCAACGCCTGACGCCAGGCCTGGACCGCTTGCCCTTCGACCCGGTGGCGCTTCTGCTGCGAGGCATTCTGGGCAGCGTCTTCTTCCTCTCGGCGCTGACCAAGGTGGAGGGGCTCTCGATCAGCGAGAGCACCTTCTTCCTGTTCGAGCACGAGTATGCCCTACCGCTAGTGCCGCCGGTGCTTGCGGCCTATCTGGCCACGCTCACCGAGTTCAGCCTGTCGCTGCTGCTTTGGACGGGACTGGCCACGCGACTGGCCGCCATGGGGCTGCTCGTCATGACGCTGGCGATCCAGACCTTCGTCTATCCCGATGCCTGGGTGACCCATGGGCTCTGGGCCGGCGGGCTACTGACCCTGCTGCTGCGCGGCCCCGGACGACTATCGCTGGACCAGCTGCTGTCCGTCTGGCTGCAACGCTCACGACTCACTCGCGGTGACGTCCCCCCCTCTGCCTAACAACCGGCGCCCCGGGCCTCAGGGCTGCCCAACACCGGCTGCGCCAGCAGCCAGCTGCCGACCAGCAACGCCAGCATGCCCACCAGCACCAGGGAGAAGGAGGCGCCCAGGTCAAGCGCCATTCCCAGTATCGCCGGAGCGATACCGGTGGAGAACACCATGGCTGCGCTGAGGGTCGCGCGGACCGCACCCAAGTGCTCGGCGCCCCACAGGCGCACCAGCAAGCTAGTGGCAATGGACTCCTGTGCCCCCATCGCCAGCCCTCCCCCCGTCATCAGGGCTAACACCGCCAGGTGACCGCCCAAGGTGATGGCCAGCAGCAGGGCCAGGGCGAAGGGCAGCAGATAGAGGCGCGCCAGGCGCACCGGGCCCAGCCGGTCGACCCAGTGACCGCCGAGCAGGGCCCCGGGCAGCTTGGCGAGCCCCATGCCGGTCAGGGCCAGGGAATAGATGGCCAGCGAACTGTCCATGGCCTCGGTGAGTTGCGCTTGGTAGATGAACAGCCCCGTCATGGTGACCGGCAGGACCATCAGCAACGGCAGGAGTCGCCAGAAGCGCGCCTCGCGGAAGGGACGCGGGCCATCATCGATCGCCTGCTGGTCTCGCCGCGAGCGCGGCGACGGCGGCCAGGGGGCACCTATCAGCATCAGCATCCACGCCAGGGCGATCACCGCGCCCAGGCTCCACCACAGCTCGCGCCAGCCGAACCACACCAGCAGAGCCGCCACCATGGGGGGCAGCAGCGTCTCGCCAAGCATCAGCCCCAGGCCGACAAGCCCCAAGGCCCGACCGCGCAGTGCGGTGAACTCGCGTCCCGCCAGCGTATTGCCCAGGTGGCTCATCATGCCCTGGCCGCACAGGCGCACCAGACCCAGCCCCAGCAGGCCGACCAGCCACCAGGGCGACAGCGTAAGCAGCAGGATGCCGGTGAGAAGTGCCGCCAGGATGGTCAGGGCGAAGCGACGTGGCGCCACCCAGTCGATACTGGGGCCGAAACGCAGCATAGCGAAGCCGCTGGCCAGGGTGACCAGGGAATAGGCAGTGCCGAATTCACCGGTGGACAGTCCCAGACGTTCGCTGATGGGAACCTGAAAGAGGCCAATGAAGAAGCTCTGCCCCAGGCTCGACGAGAACATGGCCAAAAAGGCGATGCCGAGCAGTCCCCGATGGTCCCTCAGAAGGGTGCGGTAGCTCATGCGGCCTCCGGTTAGCGACTCAGAACGTGAATGGCCCCGCCGGGGCGGGGCCAGATCCTGTCGGGGCCAAGCCACTAGCCTGACCACCACGCATCCTGAGCTCTGCGCCGATCTCGGCTGCAGAGCCCATCTGGAAATCCTTATCTCCAAGGGCTATCTATCAGCTTATCTCAAGAGCAGCACCGGCAGGCTGGCCCGGCGCAGCATGGTGGTAGTCGTGCTACCCACCAGCAGGTGGCGCACCCGCGAGTGGCCATAGGCGCCCATCACCAGCATGTCGATGTCATGCTCTTCGGCGTAGCCGCGCAGGCTCGCTTCCACCTCACCGGCGCGAATCTCGCCGTGGGCTTCGAAGCCAGCATCCGAGAGAGTCTTCAAGGCCCAGTCGAGCTGCGAGCGCACATCGGCCACCTCTGCTCCAACCATCACCACGTGACAGTCGATGCCCTTGAACAACGGGCTCTGGGCGATCATTTCAACGCCCTTGCGGGTGGTCTTGCTGCCATCGAAGGCAATCATCACGCGCTTGGGGGCACGAAACTCATCGGGCACCATCAGAATCGGGCGATGCAGGCTGCGCACCACCCGCTCGAGGTTGGACCCCAGGTGCTCGGGCGCCTGATGGGCGGCTTCGCCGCGCTTGCCAATCACCAGCAGGCGGATGTCGTTTTCGAGCTCGGTCAGGGTCTCGACCAGCTCGCCATTGCGCTGGCGTGAGGAAGGCTCCGTCACACCGTCTTCGACGGCGCGGGCCTTGGCGGCCTCGAGTGTCACACGGCCGTGCTCCTGGGCCAGCCGCGCACGCTGTTCATCCAGGCTCGTCAGTTCCTCGAGCAAGTGCTCCCGAGAGCCCAGGCCAATATTGCCGGTCAGGTTGGCTTCCGCCACCTGCGGGTGATTGTCGACCACATGCAGAAAAGTCAGCGGCGCAGCCATGGCAAGGCTCGCCCAGGCGGCGTAATCGCATACGCCAGTGGAGAAGTGAGAGCCGTCGATGGCTGCCATCACTTGATCGGTCATGGTGCAGGTCCTTGGCAGGTGTGTGGCGTCTGGCTTATCGCCTTTCTACCGCAATGCGCCGGCGCTGAATAGGACCGGCGCACTTCGCGGCTCAGTGGCCGCCCATCAGCTTGTCGACGGCGTCCGGCTTGTCGTGGACCGCGAAGCGGTCGACGATGGTCGCGCTGGCTTCATTGAGGCCGATCACCTCGACCTCGGTGCCTTCACGGCGGAACTTGAGCACCGCCTTGTCCAGCGCCTCGACGGCGGTGATATCCCAGAAGTGTGCCCGAGATAGATCGATCACCACGCGCTCGACGCTTTCCTTGAAGTCGAAGGCGTCCATGAAGCGCTCGCCGGAGGCGAAGAACACCTGCCCGACGACCTGATAACGACGGCCGCGGCCGTCTTCGGTGGCCTCGGAGCCGATGTAGAGAATGTTGCCGACCTTGTTGGCGAAGAACAGCGAGGCCAGCAGCACACCGACGAAGACCCCCATCGCCAGGTTATGAGTGCTGACGGTCACCACCACGGTCGTCAGCATCACGATATTGGTGCTCAGCGGATGCTTCTTCAGATCACGGATCGAGGTCCAGCTGAAGGTACCGATGGAGACCATGATCATCACGGCCACCAGCGCCGCCATGGGAATCTGGGAGACCCAGTCGGCCAGGAAGACCACCATCATCAACAGCACCACGCCGGCCACCAGCGTCGACAGGCGCCCACGCCCGCCGGATTTGATGTTGATCACCGACTGACCGATCATCGCGCAGCCCGCCATGCCGCCGAGCAGGCCGGCACCGATGTTGGCGATACCCTGGCCCTTGCACTCGCGGTTCTTGTTGGAAGGCGTATCGGTCAGGTCATCGACGATAGTGGCGGTCATCATCGACTCGAGCAGACCCACCACGGTCAGCATCACCGAGTAGGGCAGGATGATCCAGAGCGTCTCGAGGTTCAGCGGAACGTCCGGCCACAGGAACACCGGCAGGGTATCCGGCAGATCCCCCATGTCACCGACGGTGCGAATATCCATGCCCGAGACCATATACACCACGGTCAGCACCAGGATGCACACCAGCGGGGACGGCAGGGTCTTGCCGATCATCGGGATCAGCGGGAACAGGTAGATAATGCCGAGCCCCGCGGCCGTCATGGCGTAGACATGCCAGGTCACGTCGGTGAGCTCAGGCAGCTGCGCCATGAAGATCAGGATCGCCAGGGCGTTGACGAAGCCGGTGACCACCGAACGCGACACGAAGCGCATCAGATCGGCGAGCCGTAAATAGCCGGCCACGATCTGCAGCACCCCGGTCAGCAGGGTCGCCGCCAGCAGGTACTCAAGGCCATGCTCCTTGACCAGCGTCACCATCAGCAGCGCCATGGCGCCGGTCGCCGCCGAGATCATGCCCGGCCGACCGCCGGTAAAGGCGATGATCACGGCAATACAGAAGGAGGCGTAGAGGCCGACCTTGGGGTCGACGCCGGCGATGATCGAGAAGGCGATGGCCTCCGGAATCAGCGCCAGCGCCACCACGATTCCTGATAGCGAATCGCCTTTGATGTTGGAAAACCAGTCTTGCTTGATTGATCGGATCATTCTGCGGTCCAGTCGTGGGTCCATGTCATGCCCGAAGGCGCGGAGCGCGTGGCGCGCGATGACGTCGAGATATGGGAGCCGCCTGAAGCGCGACGCTAAACTCGGCCTGCCAGCAAGGGCAGACCGGAGACGCGGCGAAGCGTGTCGCTAATCAGCACGGTTGGCGTCAGGATGACGCCAAGCGATGACGCTGCCATGAAGACAGCGACAGGATGGGAAAGGGAACGCTAGGGCGGGGTGCTGCCAGTGACTGGCAGGCTATGCCAAGTAGTAACTATCGTATCTGCTGTCACAGTGAATCATCCCGTCACTCGCAGGCAAGGACCGTCTCGGCGACCCTCGACCTTGGTGTTATCAACGTCTTTTGACAAGCGGCGGATTCTACCAGCTGACTGCGCGACCTGCACCCCTGGGAGAGGTGACGACCTGGGCTAACGTGACAGCCGGGGGGCTCGCCACACCGGCCGCTTAGCTCACGGTTGACTCAACACTTACTCAATACCTACTCAACACTTGCTCAAAATTTTGCCCGCCACTCACTGACTGCCGACCTCGCTTGTTTAGTCGGACCGGGGCGGTGCCGGGGGCTTCCGGTACTCACCCATGTCCCGGAAGGCCTGCATGACATCCATGGGCAGCGGGAAGAAGATGGTCGAGGCATTCTTGTTGCTCATGTCGCTCATGGTCTGCAGGTAGCGCAGTTGCAACGCTGCCGAGTTTTCAGACATCACATTGGCGGCTTCGACCAGTTTCTTCGAGGCCTGCAGTTCGCCCTCGGCATGAATGACCTTGGCGCGCCGTTCGCGCTCCGCCTCAGCCTGGCGGGCGATGGCGCGGATCATGCTCTCGTCGAGATCCACGTGCTTGATCTCGACGTTGGCGACCTTGATGCCCCACCCCTCGGCGGAGCTGTCGATTATCTCCTGAATGTCCTTATTGAGCTTGTCGCGCTCGGAAAGCATTTCGTCGAGTTCGTGCTTGCCAAGCACCGAGCGTAGGGTGGTCTGGGCCAGCTGGCTGGTGGCATTGACATAGTGCTCGACCTGGATGATGGCCTTCTCCGGATCGACTACCCGGAAGTACAGCACCGCATTGACCCTGACGGTGACGTTGTCCTGAGAAATCACATCCTGCTCCGGCACATCCATGGTGATCACCCGAAGATCGACCACCTGCATCCGCTGGACGGCGGGGATAATGAATAAAAGCCCCGGCCCCATGACCCGTTGGAAGCGCCCCAGGAAGAACACCACACCACGCTTGTATTCCGGCAGGATGCGAATCGATGCCGCCAGCAGCATGATCAGCAGCACCACCGGTACTAGATAAGAAATCCACATGGCTCACACCTCCTTGGATGAAACCGGCCCCAATGGCTCGGCTCCATCTGATGAATGCCTAGGCTCGACGCTCCTTCAGACGACACCTAGGTCTCGGGTGATGATTCCTTGATCGGCTCGACCTCAACGGTCAGGCCGTCAAGGCGCACCACCCTGAGCGATTGCCCCTTACGCACCGGCTCGCATGCATGAGCCCGCCAGCGTTCGTTATGCAGCCACACATGACCGTCGCCATCGAAGTCCTCCAGCGCGCTGGCCTCGGCGCCCAACATCTCTTCCCTTCCGGTCCGCGCAGGGCGCCGGCGCAGGCGCATGAAATGGATCATCATCCACAGCAAAAGGGCCGCGGCGAGCCCTGCCACACCGCCGATCAGCGGCAGCGAAACACTCAGGTTCTCGGCATCCATCAGAATCACCGAGCCAATCACGAAGGCCACGATGCCGCCGATGCCGAGAATGCCGAAGCTGGGTATCAGCGCCTCCCCGGCGATCAGCCCCAGACCAACCAGGATCAGCGCCAGGCCAGCAAAGTTGACCGGCAGCACCTGAAAGGCGAACAGCGCCAGCAACAGCGAGATCACGCCGATGGTGCCTGGCACCAGGCTGCCAGGGTTGGCGAGTTCGAAGATCAGCCCGTAGAAGCCGATGATCATCAGGAAGTAGGCAACGTTGGGGTCGCTGATTACCGACAAGAGCTCGGTACGCCAGTCCGGATCAAAGCGCTCGAGGGTCAGGCCGGCGCTGTCCAGCACCCGCTCGCCGTTGGCCATGACCACGGTCCGACCATCGATCTGCACCAGCAGGTCGTCGAGGTCGCGGGCCAGCACATCGATCACGCCCTGCTCGAGAGCCTCTTGGGAGGTCAGGGTGCGAGCCTCGCGCACGGCGAGTTCGGCCCAGTCGGCGTTGCGCCCGTGTCGCGCGGCGAGGCTGCGGATATAGGCCACCGCATCCTCGAGCACCTTGCGTTCCATGGCGGTGGTGCCCCGTCGTTTCGGGGCGTCGGCGGCGGAGTCCTCTGCCGGCTGAGAGCCTGAGCCCTGAGAGCCTGAGCCCTGAGAGCCTGAGGCCTGAGAGTCTGAAGCCCGGGCGTCTAAAACCTGAGTATCGGCACTCTTGGCAGCGCCGGCACCGCCCGACGCACCGGCGCTCGTCGCGGCCTCGCCACCCTTGGTCTTGTCCGGCGCCGCATTCCCTGCATCTTCCTCACCGGTCGCGGGGGCCTCGTCGCCAAGGCCGGGCAGACCGCCACCGCCCATACTCACCGGAGTGGCCGACCCCAGATGCGTCGAGGGCGCCATGGCCGCCACATGGCTGGCATACAAGAGATAAGTGCCGGCACTGGCCGCTCGCGCGCCGTCGGGTGCGACATAGACCACCACCGGGACCGGTGAGGCGAGCATCTCGCTGATCATGTCGCGCATCGAAGCATCGAGCCCACCGGGCGTATCCAGGATAAGAATCGCGAGCTCCGCCTGAGCATCCCGGGCCCGGTGCAGGCCACGAATGAAGTAGTCGGCGGTGGCGGGACCAACGGCGCCATCCAGGGTCATCACCAGGCCCAGACGATCACGCACATCCTGCTGGGCAAGAACCGGCCCCAGCCAGGCAAGCATCGCCCCGAGCAGCAGAGCCGTGAGGCTCGGCCACAGCCAACGGCGTCGTATGCGATGGGATGTAATGACCTGCATGACACCTGCCCCCTTCCCTGCTCCCTGGCATCCAGCGGCTCCGGTCCAGGCGAAGGCTTCCTTCACCGTCTGCCTGTACCGCACATCCGGCTAGCCCCCTTACAACATAGTCAAGATAACCCCGACCCGGGCCGAATAGTCAGGCTCAGAGCCGCGCGATGCCCGCCGTCCTCATGCCTCTCTCTTGCATAGACTCATCCTCATAGCCTCGCCTTCATCTACTTTCATAACCCTGCTTTCAGATCCCTACTTCCATATCCCTACTTTCAAACTCCAGCCAAAAGCCGGCCGAAACCCGCCTGGCAGGTAGGCCGGCCGGCGATCCATCGAGCATGCCAATAGAGCGCTTGATTGCTTGAGACGCAGGGCACGCCGAAGCGCTGCTCGAGTTCGTCGAGCACATCCAGCGCGCGCAGGTTGGTACAGGGCAGAACCACCGCATCTACTGGCCCCGCGCCGTCGAGCAGCGTCGCCAGGGCATCGCCCAGGCAGGCGGGGTCCACCGCCGGAATGTCCGGATCATGATCAAGACGGAAACCGCCGATGGCCGCGACCTCGATTCCCAGCGCCGTGAAGGCGTCAAGGAAGGCGTCATCGACCTCCCGCACATAGGGCGTCAGCACGGCGATGCGTCGGGCCTCCAGGGCCTCCAGGGCGGCACGGATGGCGAGCCAGGGATGAGTAACAGCCACTTCCGGGCGCACTGCATGCAGGCGCTCGGCGATCGGCACATCGCCAATCAACAGCCCCGCCGAGGTGCAGCCAAATGCCAGGGTGTGCAGCGGCAGCCCCGGCACCAGAGTCGCCGCCGCCGGGGTAATGCCCGCCTCGAGCGCCTTGAGGGCGGCTGGGGTAACCTCGGCGTGGGTGGGCATGCGAGTGCAGAACAGCTCCATGTCGTCACCGACCAGCCGATGCCAGTCACGCTCCAGGGTGTAGTCGGTATCGAGCAGTACCAGGCCGATGCGCAAAAGCTCCGGTCGGTTATAGCGCTGAAAGGCCAGCGCGCGATCATCTGCAACGGCAACGTGAGGTAGTGAGGACACTGAAGAGACAGACGACATGGCGACATCCATGAACCGGGGGTGATGCCATTACCTTAGTCGCTTCACGCGGCTCAAGCTTGGATCATCATGCCGTCGCGGCGCTTATTTCCATGCGCCGGATTTTCATGCAGCGGTTTTCTATGCAGGACGACCGCGCTGTCCTGCGGTCTGGTGATCGCTCACTGTCTTCTATCCACTACCTATCCACTACCTACATTACCTACCACTGCCCACCACTACCTATCCACGACCAGCGGGCCTTCCCGCATCGCCCGGCAAGCATCGTGAACAACACCAGTCCGGGGCTCACCTCAGACGGCGCCAAGATTATGTGATCCACTCCGCTGGCATGGGGTAAGGTCCTGTGACAAAAAGATTGTAAGCTTGCCCGACGACGGCCGACCAAGTGCCATTACCCTTTCTTTTCCTGACCCGAGACCGCTATGCTCGACACGGACACCGCTGCCTCGACACAGGCCATCGCCTCGCTGTGCCAGCCGCTGCGTCAGGCGCTCATCGAGGCGGGCCTCGATGGTGAGCTAACGGCGCTGACCCCGATGGCCGACACCGGCCTGGCTCACGCCCACCTGTGGCTCTCCCGCCAGAACGGCGAGGACTGGGTGGCGCGGCTGCCCAAGCAGAGCCAGATGCGCCTTGCCGCCGATGACAACCTCGCCTATCAGGCGGCCTGCTTCACCCGGGCGAGCCAGGGCGGCCACACTCCGGCCCTGAAGGCCGTGCTCCCCGTAAGCGACGCCTTGCCGCGAGGCGGCCTGCTGGTGTCGGCGATCCGCGGCCGCCACGCCCGGCTGCCCGAGGACCTGCCGGCGATCGCCAAGGCCCTGGCCAGCCTGCATGCACAGCCGCTGCCACCGGCCTCTCAGCGGATACCCTTGCAGGCACCGACCGACCCCTGGGCGGCCATGCTCACGGAACTTCATCAGCAGGCGGCGTATCTTGATCGAGCCAAGATCACCACCGAGGTTCGCCGTCAGCTCTCTGATGATCTGGCAGACCTTGAGCAATGGCGCCGCCGGGCACCGCCAGCCAGTCAGTCGCTGATCAGCTTCGATGCCCACCCCGGCAACTTCCTGATCCAGGACGACGGCCGCGCGATGCTCGTCGATCTGGAAAAATGCCGCTACAGCCTGCCCGGCTTCGACCTGGCCCATGCGAGCCTCTACACCTCGACCACCTGGGACCCGCACAGCCATGCCGAACTGAGCCTTGGCGAGGTGCGCGCTTTCCACCGTGCCTGGGCTGCCGCCATGGCCGAGCACGGCGCCCGCATCGACGCCGACGAGCTGTTGCAGTGTCGCCGCGCCATGTGGCTGTGGTCGGTGACCTGGTGCGCCAAGTGGCAGGCCGAGCAGCGAAGGGCCCGAGACGCCAGCGCTGCGGGTGAAGACTGGTCATCGGAACTCAGTGATCCAGCGCTGATCGCCCATGTCGCCGACCGGGTCGAGCACTATCTGTCGCCAGATGTCATTGCCCGGGTTCGGCATGAGTGGCGGGCACTGGCCGATGACAGCGGCCTGGCCTGACGCGCCTTCTCAAGCGCCTGACCAAGCGCCTTACTGTGCAATGCTCATCACCGTAAAAGATCATCGCCGTATCAGTTCAACACAAGGACTCTCGCCATGCACCGGATTGCCCCCCTTGCCCGCTCGCGCTCGTTCACTGGCTATTTCGGCCGCTCGATTGCCGTGGCTACTCTATCTGCCACTGCCCTCGCCACCGCCTTGCCGAGCCTCGCCCAGGACGACGCGCTGGCGCTGGATGACTGGACCGCCATCGAACAGGCCGCCCAGGGACAGACGGTCTACTGGAACGCCTGGGGCGGAGATAGCCGCACCAACGACTACCTGTCCTGGGTCGCCGACGAGCTCGAGGCACGCCACGACATCGAACTGGTACACGTCAAGCTCAGCGATACCGGCACGGCGGTCTCGCGGGTCATCGCGGAGAAGGCCGCAGGCAACCTCGATGAGGGTGCCATCGATCTGATCTGGATCAACGGCGAGAATTTCGCCGCCATGAAGGACAACGACCTGCTGTTTGGCCCCTTCGCCGAGGCCCTGCCTCATTACGCCCTGACTCGTGCCGATGCCAACCCGGAAGTGCGCGTCGACTTCACGGTGCCCACCGAAGGCTTCGAGGCGCCCTGGGGCAAGGCGCAGTTGACCTTCTACTACGACAGCGCCCGCGTCGAGACCCCGCCGAGCTCCATGGCAGAACTGCTCGACTGGGCACGCGCCCACCCGGGTCGCTTCACCTATCCCCTGGTGCCCGACTTCACCGGCAGCACCTTCCTCAAACAAGCCCTGATCGAGCTGACCCCGGACACCGCGCCGCTCTATCAGCCGGTAGAGGAGAGCGACTTCGCCACCGTCACTGCCCCGCTGTGGGACTATCTCGACGCTCTGCACCCCTATCTGTGGCGCGAGGGACGCAACTTCCCGACCAGCGGCCCCGAAATGAAGCGCCTGATGGGCGACGGCGAGCTGAGCCTGGCCTTTACCTTCATCCCCTCCGAGCCGGCCGCGGCCGTGGCCGACTTCCAGCTGCCGCCCACCACCCGCAGCTACGTGCTCGACGCTGGCACCCTGGGCAATGTGCACTTCGTCGCCATTCCCTTCAATGCAAGCCATAAGGCCGGCGCCCTGGTGACCGCCAACTTCCTGCTCTCGCCGGAAGCCCAGGCACACAAGCAGGACCCGGCCGTGTGGGGCGATCGCACGGTACTCGATATGGACGCAGTGAGCGACGAGGTGCGCGCGACCTTCATCGACGACAGTGACAACCCGGCCGCCCTGCCCGCCGGCGCCTTGTCGAAGACGCTTCCCGAGCCGCACCCGAGCTGGATGGAACGCCTCGAGGCGGCCTGGCTCGAGCGTTACGGCAGCCAGTGACCCGATGCGCCTCTTCTCACCGACCATCCGCACCATCCCCTGGCTCGCCATGGCCCTGCTCAGCCTGCCGGTGGCCGGGGGACTCGCCGGGATTCTAGCCCCGGCGCTGGGCTGGCTGCCGGCACTCGGCGGCGATGAACTGACCCTTGAGCACTGGCGGACCCTGGTGGCGACGCCGGGACTTGCCGACATGGTGCGCCTGAGCCTGAGCGCCGGGCTTGCCAGTTCGCTGATCTCGCTGGCCATCGTCATGCTGTTTCTCGGCGCCTTCGCCGAGACACGGGCCCTGGCCCTGGTGAGACGACTGCTGTCGCCCCTGCTGGCGGTGCCACATGCCGCTGCCGCCATCGGCATTGCCTTCCTGCTTACCCCCTCGGGGCTCGCCAGCCGTATGATCTCCCCCTGGCCCAGCGGCTGGGACACGCCGCCGGACTATCTCTTCCCCGGCGACCCCTGGGGCCTGGGCCTCACCATCGGCCTGGTCATCAAGGAGGTGCCCTTTCTGTTACTGATGAGCCTGGCCGCCCTGCCCCAGTGCCAGGCCCAGGCACGGCTGCGGCTGGCCCGCTCGCTGGGCTATGCGCCAGTCACCGCCTTCGCCAAGGCGGTGCTGCCGGGGCTCTACCCACTGATTCGCCTGCCGATCTATGCGGTGATCGCCTTCGCCTCCGCCAATGTCGAAGTGGCCATGATCCTCGGCCCCACCACCCCGCCGCCGCTCGCAGTGGCGGTGGTGCGCTGGATCAACGACCCGGACCTTTCCATGCGCTTCGTCGCCTCGGCGGCGGCCCTGTTGCAGCTCGGCGTGACCCTGGCGGCGCTCGGCCTGTGGTGGCTCGGCGAACGACTGGTCGCACGCCTGACCCGGACCGCCCTGACCAGCGGCCGCCGCCAGGCCGGCGACCGTCTGTGGGCCGGCGCCGGCGGGCTCACCACCCTGCTGGCCGTCCTGCTGCTCGGCGGCAGCCTCGTGGGGTTGGTGCTGTGGTCACTGGCCGCCTGGTGGCCCTTCCCGGCAGCGCTGCCAAACCCCTTGAGCCTGCACGCCTGGCAGGGGGCGCTGCCCGGCCTCAAGGACCCGCTGGCACAGACGGCGCTGATCGGCCTGGCCGCCACCGGGCTGTCGCTGGTATTGACCGTCGGCGCTCTGGAGGCCGAGCATCTGCGCAACCGTGGCATGGCCGCCTGGGCAGAACTGGTGCTGTATCTGCCGTTAGTCGTACCGCCGGTCGCCTTCCTGTTCGGTCTGGTCCAGCTGCAGGTTCAGGCCGGCCTGGCCCCGGGAGCATTGGCCGTGATTCTGGCCCATAGCCTCTTCGTGCTGCCCTATGTCTTCCTGTCGCTTGCCGAGAGCTATCGGCGTCTGGACCCTCGCTGGGCACAGGTGGCGGCGAGCCTCGGCCATTCCCCGGCCAGCCTCTTTGTGCGCGTACGCCTGCCGCTGCTGACGGTTCCGATCCTGACCGCCGCGGCGGTCGGCTTCTCGGTAAGCGTCGGCCAGTATCTGCCGACTCTGCTGATGAGCGCCGGTCGCCTGTCCACGCTGACTACCGAGGCGGTAAGCCTGGCAAGCGGTGGCGACCGCCGCCTGACCGCCGTCTATGCACTGATGCAGCTGCTGCTGCCGGCCCTGGGCTTCACCCTGGCCCTGGCCCTGCCCCGCCTGCTGATGCGTCACCGAAGTGGAGTACTCAATCCGTGACCCCTCTCGATACCCTTTCCCCTAGCGGGGCTATCCATACGAGCGCTGAGCGCACGTCAGACGGCCGCCTTTCCACCGGGCATGCCCTGATCCTCGAGGACATACGCATCGACCAGGGCGGCCGCCCGCTGCTATCGCTGGATGCCCGCATCGCCCCGGGCGAGGTGCTGACGCTGATGGGCCCGTCAGGCGTCGGCAAGTCGACCCTGCTTGCCTACCTGGCCGGCTTCCTGGCGCCCGCCTTCACCGGCCAGGGGCGGGTGCTGCTCAATGACAGCGACCTGACTCGCCTGCCGGCCGAGGCGCGCCAGCTGGGCCTGTTGTTTCAGGACCCGCTGCTCTTCCCCCACCTGAGCGTCGGCGGCAACCTGGCCTTCGGCATGCCCCGGAAGGAGTCCTTGAATGCATCCGGGAAAGGGTCCCGGAAAGAGACTCGGCGGGCACGACACGAGAAAATAGAGGCAGCGCTCGAAGAAATCGGAATGGCCGGCTTCGCCGACCGCGACCCGACCACGCTATCTGGCGGCCAGCGCTCACGGGTGGCGCTGATGCGGGTGCTGCTCTCAAAGCCCTGTGCCATGCTGCTGGATGAGCCCTTCTCGAAGCTCGATGCCTCGCTGCGCCAAGAAATGCGTTCGCTGGTCTTCACGCGGGTGCAGCGCCTTGGCCTCCCGGCGCTGATGGTGACCCACGATGCGGCCGATGCGAAGGCCGCCGGCGGTCCGGTCATCGAGCTGGGAGCCCAGCCTTGACCCCATCCATGCATTGACCCTATCCATGCCTCGTCCAAGCCAGTGACCATGCCCGTATCCATAGTCCTCTCCCGCCCCCCGCGCCTGAGCATCATCATTCCCACCCTGAACGAGGCGGCCAGCATCGAAAGCCAGCTGACCGCCCTGCTCGGCCTGTGGGTGTGCGGCGTCGAGCTGATCGTCGTCGATGGCGGCAGCCAGGACGACACCGTGGCGATTGCCAAGCGCCACGCCAGCCGAGTGCTATCCAGCGAACCGGGCCGCGCCAGGCAGATGAACCTGGGCGCCCGGACCAGTCGTGGCGAGCAGCTCTTGTTCCTGCACGCCGATACGAAACTGCCCCGCCGTGCCGACCGACTGATCGCCAAGGCCTTGTCTGGCTCACGCTGCTGGGGGCGCTTCGACATTCGCCTATCAGGTGAGCAGAGCATGCTGGGTGTCATCGCCTTCTGCATGAACTGGCGCTCGAGACTCACCGGCATCGCCACCGGCGACCAGGCCCTGTTCATGACCCGCGCCGCCTTCGAGGCCGTGGGCGGCTATCCCGATCAACCGCTGATGGAGGACATCGAGATCAGCAAACGCTTGAAACACCTATCGAGGCCGGCCTGCCTGCGCGCGCGGGTGGTGAGTTCCGGGCGACGCTGGGAGAACAACGGCCTGTGGGTCACCATGCTGCTGATGTGGCGGCTGCGCTATCGCTACTGGCGCGGCGAGGACTGCCAACGGCTGGCCGAGGAGTACCGCCATGCACGCTGATCCGCTTAACGACGGCTTCCCCTTGGCGATTCTCGCCAAGGCCCCCGTGCCGGGACGGGTCAAGACGCGGCTGACCCCTACCTTCGCCCCCGAGACCGCGGCCAGGCTGCACGAGCAGCTGCTACGTCAGACCCTGAAGGTCGCACTGGCCGCCACTCCGGCCCACCGCATCGTGCTGTGGACCAGCCTCGAGCATGACCACCCGCTGTTCGTGGAATTCGCCGAGCGCCATGGCATCAGCCTGCGCCCCCAGCCTGAGGGCGACCTAGGCGTGCGCATGTTCACGGCGCTCGAGGCCATGGGCGCCCCGGGACTCTTGGTGGGCAGCGACTGCCCGGTGCTGGCGCCTCAACTGCTGGCCGACTGTCACGCGGCACTGGCCCACCATGACGGCGTGCTACTGCCCGCCGAGGACGGCGGCTATGCACTGGTGGGGCTGCGGGCGCCTTGTCAGGCATTCTTCACGGATATCGCCTGGGGCAGTGATCGAGTGCTTGCCCAGACGCTGACCCGAGCCGACAGCCTGGGCTGGCGACTCGCGCAGCCTGCCAAGGTATGGGACGTCGATCGGCCCGAAGATGTGGCCCGCTGGCAGAACCAAGACACCTCGCCTTGATGTTTCGCATCGGCGGATCATGCTACGAAGAGCGATCGACGACAGGGGATGACATGGCGGCGGGAACAACGCAAGACACCAACGCAAGGATGCAGCGCCTGGCGGCCGTGCGGCCTCGGCTGGTGTCCTTCGCACGGCTGCAGCTCAGGGAACCGGCACTGGCCGAGGATGCCGTGCAGGAAGCGCTGGCCACAGCCATCGAGAAGGACGACGACTTCGCGGGGCGTTCCGGTTACGAGACCTGGGTGTTCGGCATCCTCAAGTACAAGATCCTAGATGCCCTGCGCGCCCAGCGCCGCCAGGGCAAGTGGCAGCCCTTCGACGACGAAAGCGACGACGAGGCCATCGACCGGCAGTTTCAACAGAGCGGGCACTGGCAGCTCGCCGCCCGCCCCTCGGACTGGGGCGACCCGGAAGCCACCTTCGCCAACGAGCATTTCTGGCGGGTCTTTGACACCTGCATGATTGCCCTGCCGGAGAACATCGCCCGCGTCTTCTCGCTGCGCGAACTGATGGGACTTTCCACCGCGGACATCTGCAAGGAGACCGGGCTCAAAGAGAACAACTGCTGGGTGATCCTGCACCGTGCTCGCCTGCGCCTGCGGGCCTGCATCGAGCGCGGCTATCTCTCGGAGCACGGCCTGTCGGAGCAAGAAAAATGATCAAGGTGATGATGTGCCGGGAAGCGACCCGGCTGATGTCCAAGCGTCTGGACGCCACACTCAGCCTTGGCGAGCGCTTTTCGCTGCGCTTTCACCTGGGCATGTGTCGTGCCTGTCGCCACTGCAATGCCCAGTTCGACCTGCTGCACCAGGCCGGCCGTCGCTTCGACGATGAGCCGCCCGCGGACGAAGGTGACGACACCTCAACCCGGCGCTGATCCATCGTCGATGGCTGACGGCTAGCCTGAGCGACCGCCCCGGCGCGAGGCCGGGGCGGTCGTTGCTGCATGACGCCTAGATAAGCCGATCGGCCAATTCCCAGAGATCGCCGACCGTGAAGTCGGGCTCGCCGCCCCAGGCATCAAAGGGTGCCTCGGCGCTGCGCCTTATCCAGGCGGCATGCAGGCCGGCATGGCGGGCCCCGATCACGTCGAAGGGATTGCTGGAAATCAGCCAGGTGTCCTGGGCCTCGCTCTCCATGCGGTCGCGCAGGTGGGAATAGACCGCAGGATCGGGCTTGAATCGCTTGATCTCATCGACGCTTACGATGTCGTCGAAGTGATCGCGCAGCCCGGCCTGACTCAGCAGCCCATCGACCGCCTCGCGGGTGCCGTTGGAGAAGGCCACGCAGGTCACCCCGGCCCGAGTGAAGCGCTCGAGAGCCTCGGCGACGTCGGGAAAGGCCGGCAGCTTGCCGTAGGTAGCCATCAGGCGATCCTTCTGCCCCTCACTAAGGCCAGCGCTCAGAGCACGGTCGGTAAACTCAAGCGCCTCACGAGTGCAGTCGGAGAAAGGCGCATAGGCCCCCATCAACCCTCGCCGGAAGCTGTACTCCAGCTGCTTGTCACGCCAGCGCTGAGAGAAGGCCGCTGCCCGCTCACCCAGGGCCTCTTCCAGTTCAGCGATCACGCCGTGGGTATCGATCAGGGTGCCATAGACGTCGAAGGCCAATACGCGTTTGCTCATCGTGCATCCTTGTGTCTAGTACTTAAAAAGAGACCTTAGAACTTGTACTTAATACTAAGAAAGCGACCTGAAGAAGCGTCCTGAAGAACCGTTCAGCATCAATAGCGGATCAACAGCTTGGTAGCATTTAGTCTTGGCGACAAGCCAAGGCCTAGCAGATATCCCCAGCGCTGGACTCATTCCAAACGGCTAAGCCCAGACGGCTCAGGTTAAGCGACTGAGGGCGAAATCCGCGATGGCGGTGTCCTGCACACCGGTGCCGGTAAGATCACAGACCGTAATGGTCGCCGGCGTCAGTCTCAGGCGCTGGCCCTCGGCAATCACTTGGCCCAGCTCGAAGACCTTGAAAGGCAACTCTCCATCGGCCCCGCTCCCGGCCGAAGGTCCATCAGCGGACCCGGCGAAGGCCTTGAGCTCGCCGTTACGTTCGCTCTGGGCTCGGCTGTCGCAAACGAAGGCATCGGCGCGGGTCAGCACGCTGGCATCGAGTTCGCGTTTCTCGGGGCTGTCCGAGCCCATGGCGGTGACGTGCACACCCTCGGGCAGGTCCGCCGCACTGAGAATCGGCTGCTGGGACGGTGTGGTGGTGACGATGATGTCGGCCTCGGCGCAGGCGGCCCGGACGCTTTCATGCACCGTCACCGCAAGCCCCATGGCGCGCAGTTGCTCGGCGCAGTCATTCGCCGCCTCCGGCCGACGCGCCCAGAGATCAACGGCCTCGATATCGCGCACCAGACGCAGCGCTTCGACCTGCCGCTTAGCCTGTTCACCGGCTCCCAGCACCGCGACCCGGCGACTGTCGGTCCGCGACAGGTGTTTGGCGGCAATGGCGCCTGCCAGGGCGGTACGCACCATGGTCAGATAGCCCTCGTCGAACAGCACCGCCTCGACCAAGCCGGTCTGGGCCGAGAACACCATCATCAGACCATTGAGGCTGGGAAGCCCTCGCTTGGGATTATCGAAGAATCCGGGGCTTACCTTGATCGCGAAACGGGAAAAGCCGCGAATATGCGCGGTCTTGACGTCGACCTCGCCGTTGGCCTCCTCGATGGCCATGGACAGGATCGGCGGCTGCACCGCCTCGCCGCGCCCCAGGGCCGCAAAGCCCGCTTCCACGGCGCTCAGGGCGTCCTGATCCAGCGTCACGGCCGCGCTGATCGCCGCCCGGTCGAATAGCTGCATGAGCCTCTCCTGATGAGGGAATGTCGTGATGAGGGAATCAAGTGCACTAGCGTCCTACGAGACGCCGGGCCCGATCAAGGGTCTCGAGTGACACCCCGTTGCCGGAGACGATCAGCGCAACCGTCTGGCCACGGATATCGATGTGGTGCTCTTCGATCGCCGCCAGCCCGACCGCCGCAGCGCCCTCGACCAGCAGTTTCTCGTTCTCGAGCATGTCGACCATGGCATGGGCGATGGCGGCCTCGGAGACCTGATAGTGATCGTCCATCACCTCGTCGACCAGGGCAAAACTGCAGCGATTATCCAGGCCGATACCGCCACCCAGCGAATCGCCAAGGCTCTCGGCCTCCTCGACCGTCACCGGATGGCCGGCTTCCAGGCTCTTCCACATCGCCGCCCCGCGACTGAGGCTGACCCCGGTTATCTGGGCCTCGGGGCGAATGGCCTTCATGGCCGCGCCGATGCCGCCGAGCAGGCCGCCACCGGAGAGCCCGACGAAGACCCGATCAAGACCGGGGGCATCTTCCAGCAGCTCGAGGCCGATGGTGCCCTGACCGGCGGCAATCAGCGGATCGTCGAAGGGCGGGACCAGGGTCATACCCTCCTCGTCGACCAGCCTCGCCACTTCCTTGAAGGCCTCGTCCTGACTGGCGCCGATGCGTGTGACAGTGGCGCCCAGGGACTCGATGGCGGCGATCTTGTTGGCCGGCACCAGAGTCGACAGGCAGATGGTCGCCGGCACGCCCAGGCGTGCCGCGGCGAAGGCCACCGCCCGGCCGTGGTTGCCGGTAGACGCGGTGGTGACGCCGCGGGCCAACGCCTCGCGGCCATGGCGCTCGATCAGGGCGGCAATCATGTTGGTGGCGCCGCGCAGCTTGAAGGCGCCGGTGGGCTGGCAGGTCTCGAGCTTGAGCAGCACTTCGGCCTCGAAGCGCCGCGAGAGGGGCGCCGAGCGCACCAGCGGCGAGCGCACCACCTGGCCGGCGATGCGCTTGCGAGCCTTATAGAGCTCGGCCAGGGTAACGCCATGAATGGGGTGGGACATGGGTTCTTCCTTTATCCTTTCATCCTTATAGAGCTCGGCCAGGGTAACGCCATGAATGGGGTGGGACATGGGTTCTTCCTTTATCCTTTCATCCTTCACCGGATGACCATAACCATAGCGGTAACCGACATCATAACCAGCGTCATAGCAACCGTCATAACCAGCGTCATAGCAACCGTCATAACCAAGCGCGCCGCCCAGTGGGCGGCGCGTTTGGTTCTCAGTCGGCGCTTGCCTGACCGGCCTCGCTCAGCGAAGATCGCCCGATGCGGTAAGCTCGTCGGTCACCTTGTCCACGGCACGCTTGGCGCGAGCGATAATCTCGTCGACCTGGTCGCGGGTGGTAATCAGCGGCGGCGCGAAACCGAGGATATCGCCCTGCGGCATGGCACGCGCGATCAGGTTCTCCTCGAAGGCCGCCGCGGCGATCCGCGGGCCAACCTTGAGGCTCGGATCGAAGTGAGCGCGCTTGGCCGGATTGGCGGAGAACTCGAGCGAGGCCAGCATGCCCACACCGCGAGCCTGGCCGACGATCGGGTGGTCCCCGAAGGTCGCCTGCATCTGCTGCTGCAGGTAGGCGCCGGTCTCGGCGGCGTTGGCGGTAAGGCCTTCGCGCTCGATGATCTTGAGGTTGGCAAGTCCCGCCGCACAGCCCAGCGCATGACCTGAGTAGGTCCAGCCGTGGCCGATCGGGCCGTATTCACCGGTGCCCTGCTCCAGCACCTTCCATACCCGATCGCCGACGATCACCCCGGACAGCGGCTGGTAGGCGCTGGTCAGGCCCTTGGCCACGGTGATCAGGTCCGGCTTGATGCCGTAGTGATGGCTGCCGAAGTTGGTGCCGATACGCCCGAAACCACAGACCACCTCATCGGCGATCAGCAGCACGTCGTACTTGTCGAGCACCGCCTGGATCGCTGCCCAGTAGCCTTCCGGCGGCGGCACGATGCCACCAGTGCCGAGCACCGGCTCGCCGATGAAGGCGGCCACGGTGTCGGGGCCTTCGGCGAGAATCATTTCCTCGAGCCGGGTCGCGCAGTAGGCCGAGAATTCCTGCTCGCTCATGCCTTCCTGCTCGGCGGCACGGTGGTAGTAATACGGCGCCTCGGTGTGGCGGATGGTATCGATCGGCAGGTCGAAATGATCGTGAAACGCCTTCAGACCGGTCAGTGAACCCGATGCGATACCGGAGCCGTGATAGCCACGCATCCGCGAAATGACTTTCTTCTTCTGCGGGCGGCCGAGCACGTTGTTGTAATAACGCACCAGCTTGAGCTGGGTCTCGTTGGCATCGCTGCCTGACATGCCGTAGTAGACCTTGGACATGCCGGGACCGGCCAGCTCGAGAATCTTCTCGGAAAGCTCGATCTGCGCCTCGTTGGAGTGCCCCACATAGGTGTGGTAATAGGACATCTGCAGGGCCTGCTTGTAGATGGCGTCAGCCACCTCAGTGCGGCCATAGCCGATGTTGACGCAGTACAGGCCGGCAAAGCCGTCGATGAACTCGCGACCATCCATATCGACAATATTGATGCCCTTGCCACCGGTAATGACTCGGCCCGGCGCATCGCCATGGGCAAAGTCACGCAGGTGGGTGGACGCATGGAAGGTGACCTTGCGGTCGCGATCGATCAGCTCCTGGTGCTGCTGGCTCATTTCGTTCTCTCTTTTCTCGTGCTCCCCGGCATCCCACCGGGGAGAAGGTTCAGATCAATTATTCAAGACCACTAATCTTGGGAGCTCTGTCTTGAGAGCTGTGTCTTGAGTGCTGTGCGTTCGATGGCCTGGCTAGCTTCCTGACACTGAGCCCAGGGCGCCCAGGCAGTAGTACTTGGTCTCCAGGTACTCATCGATGCCGCTGACGCCGCCTTCACGCCCAAGCCCTGACTGCTTGACGCCACCGAAGGGAATCGGCGGCCCGGTCATCTTGACCGAGTTGACCGAGACCATGCCGTATTCCAGCGCCCGCATCAGCTTCCAGATGCGGCGGATGTCGTGGGTGTAGACATAGGCGGCAAGGCCGTATTCGGTGTCGTTGGCCATGGCGATGACTTCATCGTCGTCGCTATAGGCGGTGATGCCGGCCACCGGGGCGAAGTTCTCTTCGCGCCAGACTTTCATCTCGCGGGTCACACCGGTCAGCAGCACCGGCATGAAGAAGTTGGGTCCGGGCGCCGCCGACTGATCGCCGGCCACCAGGGTCGCGCCCCGGGAGATGGCGTCGTCGACAATGCTCGAGGCCTTCTCGACCGCCTGGCCGTGAATCAGCGGGCCGAGATCGACCTCGCTCTGCAGGCCGTTGCCGACGGTCAGCGCCGCCATGCGCTCGGCGAAGTGCTCGACGAAGGCGTCATGGATCGACTCGTGTACCAGGATGCGGTTGGCCGCCAGGCAATCCTGGCCGGCAGTCTGAAACTTGGCAGCAACCGCTGCCAGGGCGGCCTCATGCGGGTCCATATCCGGGCCGACAATGAAGGGCGCGTTGCCGCCAAGCTCCAGCGAGACACGCTTGACGGTGCCGGCGCTCTGCTCGAGCAACAGCCGCCCAACCCGGGTGGAGCCGGTGAAGGACAGCGCCTTGACGCGCTCCTCTTTGCACAGAATCGAGGACACCTCGGCAGGCTCGCCCAGTACCACGTTGAAGATACCCGCGGGAATGCTGGCCCGCTCGGCAAGCTCGGCCAGCGCCAGCGCCGAGAACGGCGTCTCGCCGGCCGGCTTGACGATCACCGGGCAGCCGGCGGCCATGGCGGCAGCCGCCTTGCGAGTGATCATCGCCAGCGGGAAGTTCCAGGGCGTGATCAGGGCGGCGATACCGATCGGCTCCTTGATGGTGCCCAGGGCCGCATTGGGAATGTGGCTCGGAATGGTTTCACCGAAGGTACGCTTGCCCTGCTCGGCGAACCATTTGATGAAGCTGGCGCCATATTCCACTTCGCCGCGGGCATCCGGTAGCGGCTTGCCCTGCTCCATGGACATCAGGATGGCCAGGTCTTCGCGGTGCGCCTGCAGAAGGTCGTACCAGGCCAGCAGACGGTCGGCGCGCTCGTCGGCACGCAGCGCACGCCACTGGACGAAGGCACGCTCGGCGGCATCCACTGCGCCGCGAATCTGGTCGGCTTCCAGCCAGGGGATATGGCCCAGGACCTCACCAGTGGCCGGATCGGTCACGGCCTCTTCGCGGCCACCATCACCATGGGTCCACTTGCCGTCGACATAGGCGTACTGGCGGAACAGGCGGGGATCGTCGAGTCGCTGAGTCACCGTCGTGGACACTTTCATGAAACACCTCCTGGAAAAGCAGCGCCCATGGCGCTAACGCATGCAATAGGGTCGGACGGCAGCCGCCGCCTGATGCCTACAGCGTAAGGGGTAGAGGAGGACGAGACTTTTTGTTGGACTGCCGTCAGCGCCAGGTTTTTTTCGTGTTAAGGACGAAAGCAGCAGAATCTTCTGTTGGATACTCTCTTGGGCAACAGAGGCGGACATACGCCGGGCAAAAAAGGGGGGGCCAGAAACGCCTTCGCCCCGGCCGAATGGCCGGGGCGAAGGCGTTGCTTGGCAGTCAGTGGTGGGTCTAAGAACGATCAGTAGGCGTCAGTCGGCACCCTCGGAAGTCGCCAGCAGCGCCTCTTCGGTGAACACGATCAGGCCAAGCTCCGGGCGATAGCCGTGGATCTCTTTCACATCGAGGGCCTGCAGGAAGTAGAGAATTTCCTCGCTGATCACCTGACCCGGCACCAGCACCGGGAAGCCCGGCGGATAGGGGATCACGAAGCTCGCCGAGACCACGTCGCGACCCGCCACCATGGCACGCTGCAGTTCGCCATTGTCGAAGCGCAGGTACTCGGTGTTTTCCTCATCGTAGCTGAGGAAGTAGGCACGGCGAATATCGCCATCCGGCGTGCCAGCCTCCACATGCGGCCTAAAGGCATCATGGAAGCGACTGAAGTCCGGCAGCGGTGGCAGGTCGTGGGTCAGCGACTTGACCTGATGCTCGATGATCTTGCGTTCAGGGCGACTGCTTTCCTCCCAGCGACGGTCGAAAGACTTGGCCAGCTTGATCAGCACGTCCAGCAGATAGGCGATCGCGCCGCGAGTGGTGCCGATGTTGGTCATGAACAGCACGGTATTGCGCGAGGTCTTGTTGATCTGAATACCGTACTGGTTCATCAGGTAGTCGTTCTTGAAGGCATCACCGTCGATACCGGTCTTGCCGATCGACAGGGTGATGCGCGTCGGGTCGACCACGAACTCGTCCTGGGCCCAGGCCTCTTCCATCTTGTTCCAGCCGGCATTGGGGTCGTAGTAGGTATCGACTCCGGACTGGCGGAACTCTGCTGGCACCAGATCACTGTTCTTGAGCACCTCGAAGTACTTTTTCAACAGCGGGTTGGTATAGAGCTGCTCGCGCAACGATAGCGCCGCCTCGACCTGGGAGTGCACCAGCTCGAAGCCTTCCATCTCGGCCTGCATCCGCCCCACGTCCAGCGAGGCCAGGATCTGGTAGTTCGGCGAGGTCGAGGTATGGGTCATGTAGGCTTCGTGGAAAGGCCCCTCGACCTTCTGGCGATAGTCCTGGTCGTAGACGTGAATCATCGACCCCTGGCGCAGCGAGGTCAGGGTCTTGTGGGTCGAGTGGGTGGCATAGGTACGCACCCGCACGGTCTCGGGGTCCGGCATCAGCGGCCGATCGAGCCAAGTGGCATCGTCATCTGGATCCAGCTGATCAAACTCTTCCTTCCAGGCGGCATATTCCGCGGCATACTCCTCGCTGCGATAGCGGTCGCGCAGATGGCGCGCGGCATGCATCGCGGTGCGCGGGCGATAGGTCGGGTTGAAGGTGGCAAAGGCAAACCAGGCCTCGTCCCACAGAAAGACCAGGTCAGGCTTGATGGCCAGACACTCTTCCATGACCCGACGCACGTTGTAGACCACGCCGTCGAAGGTACAGTTGGTCAGCAGCAGCATCTTGACCTTGTCGAGCTGCCCCGAACGCTTGTATTCCAGCAGGGTCTTCTTGATCTCGCGCAGCGGCACGGCGCCGTACATCGAATAATCGTTGAGCGGATAGGAATCCAAATAGGCCACGTGAGCGCCGCTCAGCACCATGCCGTAGTGGTGCGACTTGTGGCAGTCGCGATCGACCAGCACGATGTCGCGCGGCTTGACCAGCGCCTGCACGACGATCTTGTTGGCCGTCGAGGTGCCGTTGGTGACGAAGAAGCTCTGCCGCGAACCAAAGGCGCGGGCCGCGTACTCCTGGGCCTTCTTGATCGGCCCATAGGGCTGCAACAGGGAATCCAGCCCGCCGGACGTCGCCGAGGTCTCCGCCAGGAAGATATTGATGCCGTAGAAGTCGATCATCTGCCCCGCCCAGTGGGAGCGGGTGATCGATTTGCCCCGGGAGATCGGCATGGCATGGAAGACCCCGGTGGGCTTGCGGCTATACTCCCGCAGCGCATCGAAGAACGGCGTGCGGAAGCGGTTGTCGATGGCACGCAGGATGGTGTGGTGCTGCTCGATATAGTCCGTTTCGCGGTAGAAAATCCGGTTGAAGTGACGGATATCTCGGCTGGCGGTGACTTCCACATCGCCACTGGTGACCAGGAACTGATCGATCTCCGGGCGAATCTCGCGAATCATTGAGCTCAGCAGAATGCTGCGTTCGGCCTCGGACTTGGTCTCGAGTTCGACTTCGGAGATACCTTCGAGATAGTTGCGCAGCGCGCTCAGATTGTACTTCGACTTGTAGGGGAATTCGTAGCGAATCAGGCAGGCCTGAATGTTCGGGTTGACTAGGATCGCGATCAACGCATCCTCGAAGCTGCGCACCGTCACCACATCGTAGACGAACTTGTCTTCGGGGCGCCGCAGGTTATGGAACGCCTCGCGCACCACTTCCTCTTCCTGCAGTGACATGGCATCGACGATCAACACCTCGAAGTAGGGCTGCGAGGAGCTGTTGGAGGTCGGGTGACCGCGACGCAGCTGCGCCAGGGCATCCAGGGTCTCGAGGTCTTCCGCATCGGCGTCGGTCTCGCTGAGATCGACCTGGCGACGACGGTAGGACTCGCTGATCATCGCCCGCACCAGGCGCTTGACCACCTTCTCAAGCAGCGAATATTCCTGGCGGTTGAACAGGTGCCAAAGGTGGCGAAAATCTTCCTTGGAGGGGAAAGCGTGGTAGTCCTCGATGATCTCCAGGCGGGTCAGCTTGATGTCGACGGCCTTGACCAGATTTCGGGACTGGGCGTCGTCCTTGAGGTGGATCAGCTTGCCAAGATCCCGCTTGAGAGCATTCCAGGTATCGGCACGAAGCTGGGAGATCTTGTGGTAGAACCCCAGGGCCGTATACGGCGTGTCTGTTCCAATCGTATCGCTCATGGTCCTTCCCCAGCAGTGCTGCTTGTCATTATTACATCCGCCACAAGCATCCTGCCCGCATGCAGCGTTATAGAGAGGCTAGCCGGCACCGTGGTGCCGGGGCCCGTAGTGAATGATGAAATTGGTCTCGGGAAAATGCGTGAAGCTCAGGTCTAGGTCGTGCGACGGCCAATGAAACTGCACGCGCCCCTGTAGAGGCCGGTACACCGAGGTGTAAACGGTGCCCAATCCGCGACGGTGGTCGGTGCGGTAAAGCGGCGGTGCGAAGAACGCAGAGACCAGACGCTCTTCGGTAGTGGCGTCGTCATCGACCAGGATCGAGAGCTGTCGCTCGCGGATCAGCGTTTCCGACGCCAACGCGTGGGCATACCACTCGATCTTCTTTTGATGGTTGGTCGCCACCGGCACGCGCTTGATGGTGGCCTTGCGATCCGGCGCAATCATCGCCGTGATGTAACGCCCTTGGGCATCATCGACGGTGATGTTGTAGGCCATGTGCGTCGGCACCCGCGCCAACACCTCGGCCGCCTCGGGGGTGGTATCACAGAACTCGAGGATATAGCGCAGGATCATCGGCGCACCGAAGCCGTCGCCAACCACGGTCCGCCCCCCGAAGGCCAGCGACACCGCCAGGCCGCTGTCGTTCATGCCGTCAAGCACACCCCACAGACAGTCGGTCATGGCGATCACCTGCCGCCCGTTCCAGCACGAGGACAGGATGGTGCCCTCGCACAGCTCGGGCGGGTAATCGTAGTTGCGCACCAGCAGATTGCTGTTGCCGTTGGCCAGCACGGCCTGTGAACAACCGGTGATATAGGCTGGCGGGCGATAGAGACTTAGCATGCGCGAGGAGAGATCACCGCCGCCAGCGAGCTCACACAAACGCTCGTAGGTCGGCAGCAGCTCGGGCATGTGGCGTCGCATGGCATTGAAGCCGGCCAGATACCCTGGCCGCTCCCGTTCGCCTTCCGACAAGAACCAGCGCTCATAAGCCGGCCAGTGGAGGTCAAACAGCGATTGCCACTTCACGCCAGCCTGCGGCTCATGGACGGTGCGAAAGGCCAGCTGCTTGACCGCGTCAGCGCCCCACTGGCGGCCGGCCCGTCCCATAGCGGTATCCTTCATCAAAGAATCTTGAAGTTGCCGCCGCCCACCGCATGATTCACGGCCACCTGCTCCACCACCGGATCCTGCACCGACTGACCGGCATACTGCCCACGAATGGCATCGATCCAGGCCTTGGCGCGCTCGGTGAGCTGGAAGTCATCATCCATCAGTCGTCCACGGGTGATCAGGATGCCGAGGTCCGCGCCCTCATAGCGGAAGTCGCCAACGCCACTGATGCGCATGAAGAAGGCCTCTTGCTCGCTCTCGGCGGCATGTGGGTGGGAATCGTAGTGATCGAATGCGATGCTACCGTCCACCGCCATGCGCCAGACGCCGGACTGCGGCGCCTGTGTCAGCAGATCCACCGTTTCATCGGTGTGCTTGATCACAAGTTGGCTCCAGCTATCGATGCTATCAGGGTGTGCCCAGCGATCGTTGACGGCCTGGATGTCGATATCGAAATCCTGGCTCGAGAACTCAAGCAGGTGGAACAGGAACAGCGGCACATCCGAATGGGCGAAGGCAGCCACGTTGGTCAACGAGCTGGCACCGGTAACCCGCGGATTGAGTTCGCCCAGATAGACATCGTTGGTGTCCATGTCGATCAGGAAGTCGAGTTCGAAGTAGCCACGATAGCCTTCCTCGCGCAGCGCCTCGCCAAACTTGTTGGTGTATTCCTGGGCCTTGTCACGCACTTCCTGGGTGAAGGCACCGGCGAACATCTCGTTGCCGCACCAGCCGCCCTTGTAGGGTGTCAGCGTCTTGAAGCCGACCAGTTCGGTCATCAGTGGGCCCACCACGGTGCCACAGCGCGTCGCACAGGCTTCGATGGCCGAGCCGCGGCAGTTGATGCGCTTCATGATCTTGACCTCTTCCTCGGCCTCGATCTCTTCGGCGTGGCGGTAGTACTCGTCTTCATTGGAAACGAAGAAGGTCGTATGGCCGGAGTCGCCATAGGCCGACTGGATGACCAGATCGTTGGTGCCCAGCTCCTTGCTGACTTCCATCAGGTGCTGATAGCTGTCGACCTTGGCCAGCACGTTGGGCACGCTGGGTACGCCAACCTTGTTGCCGATACGCACCGTTTCGATCTTGTTGTCCATCCGCGAACGCAGCTTGGCCGGCGGGAAGGCCACCCGCAGCCCCAGCTGTTCGCAGATTTCCTCGGTGTGCTCGTCGAACATCAGGAAGGCAGCCACCCCCTGCTCGCCACGAGAACGGATATAGTCGATGACTTCCTTATGCTCGAGCAGATAGTTGTTGATGTCCTCGATGCTCTCGAAGTCGCGCGGGAACTTCTCCTTGGGCACGAAAACGTTCTTCTGCTTGTCATCGAAGCAGTTGATGTAATTGATGTGGCGGAAATTACCCACCCAGTCGCCGATCCCCAGCAGGTTGAAGTTGGTCGCCGAAATGAAGTAGACCGGCTCCTTGTTGTTATGAAAGAAACGGCGCACATCGGAGATGCTGGTTAGTGTTGTTGTCATGGAGCTGGCTCCTTTTGGGTGACGTTCCTGCGCTGCTTGCGAGGCGGAGGGTGAAGCGCCGCCACTCTGGGCGGCGCTTTTGTGACTCATCAGGCGAGAAAACAGACGTCGTAAACCTTGAATAATAGGGGTTACCACCATGAACTCCTTTTCAGTACACGCCGCCCATCAACGCGAGAGGCGATCAGTATGGTTCGATATCCTGACGCGCTGGCTTCGCAAGCGGGCCCAAAGTGTCGAGGAAGGGAGTGGAACGGGTCTCGCTCCGGTACAGCGAAAAGTCCACCTGACGGTCACGGAAGCTCTTGAGTGGCTGACCCAGTCCCCGCAGCCCCGCCTCACGCTCGCGACGCACCCGTGTCATATCGATCTCGATCGGCATGACCTCTTCGCCGATGCCCGCCTGGTGAATGACATCCCCCGACGGCCCGACCACAATCGAGCGGCCGTTACCCAGCGCACCAGCACCGTTGATGTCGAAGAAATAGCACTGGTTGACCGCCGCATTGGTGCGCGCGATGGACAGTTCGATATCACGATCGATGGTGTCGGTCATGGTCGGGTGCAGGATCACCTCTGCGCCCATGGCTGCCAGGGTACGCGTGGTTTCCGGGAACCACATGTCGTAGCAAATCGAGACGCCGAAGCGACCGATGTTAGGCACGTCGAACACCACAAACTCGGTACCGCTTTCAACACCTGCCTCGTAGGGACGGAAGGGGAACATCTTGCGGAAACGATTGACCACCTGCCCCTGGGGATTGATCACGCTCAGGGTGTTATAGACCAGCTCACCGACCTGTTCGAACATCGAGCCTGGAATCAGCCACAGGCGATGCTTCTCGGCCAGCTCACAGAACATGGCCTCGGTACCGCTGGGCATGGGCTGCGCGTTCAGTGGGGAAGCGCCATGAGCCATCAGCTCGCTGAACACCACCATCTGAACATGGGGGAAGCGCGCCACCAGCATTTCGATGCGAGCGCGCATAGCATCGGTGTTGTCACCGTGGTGGGGTGCCTGGAGCTGAACCCCTGCAATCGTAAAATAAGACATGCGAACCTCTGCATTGCGATAGCCTAAAAACGATTGGTCGCCTTGTGCGCCAATCACCCTCGTAGTAGGCGATATCGCCAAACTGCTCGCTACGTTTCCAGCTTATGTCAGTTTTGCGTGAAGTGGAATCCACGAGATTTACACGGGCGCCATTTAATCAGACGCAAGCTCAATCGGTGGGGCCGTATGCTTGACGGTCTTGGTGACGATATAGGTGAAATAGCGCTGAATACCGATCTCCGACATCAGCCAGCCGTCGATCAGCCGCTGATAGGCATCGATGGTCTCTGCTTCGACCTTGATCAGATAATCGACACCACCCCCCACGGCCACGCACTCGGTGACCTCGGGGGTAGCCATGACCTCTGCCTCGAAGCGCTGGAAATCGCCCGCATGATGCGACTTGAGCTCGATCTGCACCCAGACCGGCGTCCGGCGCACCGCCATCCGGGCATTGAGGCGCGCGCCGTACCCTTCGATGATGCCGGCCTTCTCCAGTCGCCGCACCCGCTCCCAACAGGGGCTGACCGAAAGATTGATCGCCTCGGCCAGTCGCGATTTGGTAATGCGGCCGTCCTCGGCCAGGATCTCGAGGATCTTCAGATCATAACGATCGAGCTTCATCGTGGTCTCATCCGTCCAGGGCGTCGACGATATCGGCGATGACCGCGATGGTATCGCCCATACACACCTGGGCCGGGAAGCGACGCGCCACCAGCAGGCCGCTGCGCTCGGCGCGGTACTCGATCGGCGCGGTGCCGGTGCGGCTCATGTCATAGACCCGGGCGATTACCTCGCCCTCGCGGACCGGCTCACCCAGCGCCAGCGTCAGTTCCAGCAGCCCCTGATGCTCGCTCTGCACGTAGCAGGAGGCATCCGGCATATCGACGTAGACCTGAGGCTCGGCCGGCCCCTCGAGCTCGCCATCGATCAGACCGAAGTGAATCAGGAAGTTGTTGACGCCACGCTCGGCGATCTTCAGGCGCTCCGGCGTTGTGGTGCCGCCACCGCCCAACTCAGTGGCGACGAACACCTTGCCCTGGCGTTCCACGGCCGTGTCGAAGAGTTTCTCGGCGTCCAGTTCGAACATCATCATCGCCGTGGGCGCGCCGAAGGCCTTGGCGCCATCCAGGGCGCGGCGTTGCAAGTCTTGGTCCTCGAGCTGATGCGAGGCGGCGAAGGGCACGATGTCCAGGGTGCGCCCCCCCGAGTGCAGGTCCAGCACCACATCGCACATCGGCACCAGATAGCGGGTGAAGTAGTCGGCGATCTGTTCGGTCACTCCGCCATCCGGATTGCCCGGGAAACTGCGATTGAGGTTGCCGCTGTCCATTGGCGAGGTCCGTCGGCCGGCCTGAGCGGCCGGGGTATTCATCATCGGCACGATGATCACCCGACCGTGGACCTGCTCGACATCCAGCCCGTTGGCCAGCTTCATCAACGCAGTCATGCCCTCGTACTCATCGCCATGATTGCCGCCGGTCAACAGCGCCGTGGGGCCCTCTCCGTGCTTGATCACGGTAATCGGGATCATCACCGCGCCCCAGGCCGACTCGTCGTTGGAGATCGGCAGCTTGAGGAAACCGTGTTGAACGCCCTCGGCCTCGAAGTCGACCGTGGCGGAAATGGGGCTTGGCCGCACTCGGCTGGCTGACATGCTCATGAAGGTCTCCTTATTTGACGAACAGCTGGCGTGGGAAGTCGGCCAGCGTTTCACAGCCTGTCTCGGTGATCAGAATGCTTTCGGTGATTTCCAGGCCCCAGTTCTCATCCCATAGCCCCGGCATGAAATGGAACGTCATGCCAGGCTCAAGAATGGTCTCGTCAGACGGGCGCAGACTCATGGTCCGCTCGCCCCAGTCCGGCGGATAGCTGATGCCGATGGGGTAGCCGCAGCGAGCGCCGCCACGGTCAAAGCCGTACTTGTCCATGGCCGAGCCCAGGGCCATGGCGATGTCCGCACAGCGGTTGCCGGGCTTGGCGACGGCCAGACCATTTTCGATGCCCTCGAGCAATGCCGACTCGGCGCGAATGAAGTCACGCGGCGGTGTGCCCAGATAAATGGTACGCGACATCGGCGCGTGATAGCGCTTGAAGACACCGGCGATCTCGAAGAAGGTGCCTTCCCCCTTGCGAAAGGGGGTGTCGTCCCAGGTCAGGTGCGGTGCTGCGGCATCGCTGCCCGTCGGCAACATCGGCACGATGGCCGGATAATCGCCGCCGAAGATCTTGCCCTGGTCATCGCGCCAGCCTTCGATACCGACCCGGTAAATCTCGGAGACCAGTTTGCTCTTGGGCAACCCCGGCTCGATCATCTCGAGGATACGTGAGTGCATTCCCTCGACGATCCGCGCCGCCACGCGCATGTACTCGACTTCTTGTGGCGACTTGATGGCCCGACACCAGTTGACCAGCGCATTGGCATCGATGAAGCGGGCGTGAGGTAGCTCGCGCAGCAGGCTCTGGTAGGCCTTGGCCGAGAAGTAATAGTTGTCCATCTCCATGCCCACCACGCCCTGATGCCAGCCGTAATACGGCAGGATGGTCTGAGCCAGGTAGTCCATGGGATGCATATCCGGATTCTGCACGTAGTAATCCGGGTAGTAGGTAATATTTTCCGGATCGATCCAGCAGGTCCGCAGGGCGCCGTTGGCGTCCATTCGCCGGCCATACCAGACCGGCTCGCCCTCGAGCCCTACCAGCACGCACTGGTGCACATAAAACGACCAGCCATCGTAGCCGGTTAGCCAAGCCATATTGGAGGGATCACTGACGATTATTACGTCAATACCACGGCTGGCCATCTCGGCACGCACCTTCCACAGCCGGCTTGCGTACTCCTCACGGGTGAAGGGCAGGGATACCTGAATCATGGGCCATTCGCCATCAAAGAATCACCAAAACCGGCCTTGCTGACCAAGGCCGGGACCATAGGGCGTGTTATCGCCACCAACATGTCGTTGCTACTGACAAACAGTGATTGCTATCAAGTGCTTGACACTCGATTATGACAATCATCGGTCATTGACCTAGTGCTGATACTAGCACCGGCGTTGAGCCCTCCGTCAAAGGCTTTATTGTCTTTTCTTGCCGGATCGTAAAAGCCCGCCCAAGCCCCGCATTAGAGCCACCGCACAGGAGCCGATTGCCATGCAGATTCTCATCCACTCCGCCGATGCCGAGCAGTGGCAAACAGCCATCGCCAAGGCTCTGCCAACGGCCACGGTCATCTCCAGCCATGTCACCCTGGAGGCACGCCATAACGCCGACTACCTGGTTGCCTGGCAGCCACCCGGCTGGCTGTTCGAGGAGCAGAAAGGGCTCAAGGGCATCATCAACCTCGGCGCTGGCGTGGACGCCCTGCTCAACAACCCGGCCCTGCCGGCGGGTGTACCGATCGTTAAGCTGCGCGATGCCGGCATGGCCGATCCGATGATCGACTACGTACGCTACGCCGTGCTGCACTTCCAGCGCGATTTCGACCGCTACGCTCGCCAGCAGGCACGCATCCAATGGCAGGAACAGCCACTGGCCCCCAAGGCCGAATGGGGCATCGGCGTACTGGGGCTTGGCGCTATCGGCGCGCGAGTGGCACAGACGCTGGCTGCCGATGGCTTTCCGGTTCACGGCTGGAGCCGCCGCCCCAAGGCGCTGGACGGCATCCGCTGCTATCACGGCGAGGAAGGCCTCGCGACCTTGCTTGGCCAGGTCAAGAGCCTCGTCACCCTGCTGCCGAACACGCCAGCGACCCGGGACATCATCAACGCCGAGACCCTGGCCGCCCTGCCCCCTGGCGCCAGCCTGATCAACCCCGGACGCGGCAGCCTGATCGACGAGGCCGCCCTGCTTGAAGCGCTGGGGCCCGTCGACGCCGAGACCAGGTCCGGAAAAGATGACGGAAACGGCGACACCGGACGGCTACGGGGCGCGGTGCTGGACGCCTTTGCGTACGAGCCGCTGCCTGCCGATAGCCCGCTGTGGCGACACCCGCGCGTACTGATTACCCCGCACATGGCCGCCCCCACGCCGCGTGATGCAGCCCTTGAGCAGGTAATAGACACCCTCAAGGCCTGGCAGACCGGCGAACAG